>PVBE011591195.1_pt1 | contig 28227 bp, 34 predicted proteins | sample 1631181 | NCBI WGS metagenome assembly PVBE01 (sample SAMN08397723, study PRJNA350692) | Marine metagenome, whole genome shotgun sequencing project. | isolation source: water | place: Pacific Ocean | collected 2012-04
CCCGAAGTCCTGTAAGAATTCTCCCGCGTCTAACACGTTTGCGCTCGTAACGGGTGCCAGCTCTGCAATGGTGCTCTCGATACGTACCTTCTCCAAAAGATACTCTTTCTGAGTGAAATCACCCATGAGGTACAGTTGCTTGGCTCTCTCCAATTGGTTCAGGAGCCGGGTTTGCCTTCCCGTGTTGCGGGTTTGTGCGCTTGTATCCAGTCGATTCATGACAAGTTCATGCCGAGAAAGCGGCAGTGCAATGTCGCTAAACACATCCCCCAGGTGATCTTCGACGTGTGTGGCAATGATCATCTTTTTCTGGACGCAGTTACGCTTATATTCTGAGTTTCCGGGGTCGTAATAATATCGGGTGTTCCGGGTGGTACGGCCCCGGTAGCGGGTACCACATTCCTCGCATACGAGAAAACCAGCGGCAGGATAGGTCCGAGGGCCTTGACTGGTGATACCCTTCCAACCTACATAATCTCGGCTGGTGAGCGACGTTCGCGAAGTAGTCTGACCATTTCGTTCATGGAGGGGTCAATATGAGTAAAGAAGGCTTTGTATCCAGCACATAAATAATTCAAGCTAGGTTCACCCTCAGGTGTGCTCAGAATGCGGTTTTTGGGGCAACCTCCGCTGCAAATGAACCGCACATCACACTCTAGGCAAAATTTGGGAAGTGAGTTCCTTTTATTTTTTCCAAAGCGATTCTGTGGTTCGCTTCTCACTAATGGGAGAAGCTTGTCTTCCTCAATATTGCCTAGGAAGTATCTCGGTTCCACGAAATGATCGCAGGCATAAAGGTCACCATTGTGCTCCAATGCCATTGCAGTACCGCAAGTCTCACCAAAGATGCACAAACTGGCGGGTTGCCCATACCAAACTCCCAGGGCAACATCGAGGATTTGGATGAATACTTCCCCCACATCATGTTTTACCCACTCGTCGAATACTGAGATCAAGAACTGGCCATATTGTTTTCCGGATATTGTCCGGTGTGTGACCTGAGTTCCTTCTTGAAAACCGCTCTGGTTATCTCGTTCCACGATGGGGATGAATTGAATAAATTGCGCACCAACCTCATCACGCAGGAAGCGATAGACTTCCAGGGGGTGTTTTCCATTGGCCGCATTGACACATGTGAGGATGTTGTATTCCACCTTGTTCTTCTGAAGGATCGAAAGACCATTCATGACCCGGTCGAAGGTCGGCTTGCTGCCCTTATCCTTTCTGTAGGCATTGTGAAATTCGCTGGGGCCGTCCAGGCTTAGGCCAACCAGGAAGTTGTGCTGCTTGAAGAATTTGCCCCATTCATCGTCCAGCAGGGTGCCGTTGGTCTGGATAGCATTGTGGATCTGAATCCCAGGTGTGCGGTATTTGTTTTGGGAGTAGATCGCTCGCTCGAAGAAGTCCAATCCCATCAATGTGGGTTCACCACCCTGCCAGGTAAAGGTAACCTCGGGGACACGCTGGGCTTCAATGTATTGGCGCGTGAAGGATTCGAGGACATCGTCCGACATGAAGAAGTTGCTCTCTGGATAAAGGTCTTCCTTCTTCAAAAAGAAACAATACTCACAATCAAGATTGCAGATAGCCCCTCGGGGTTTGGTCATAATGTGAAATGCGGGCGGTCGATTCATTGCAAAAGCTCTATTTTGGGAAATTTAGTTCATTTCCTACAGCTCAACTAGTATGTTCTAACTCTCTTTGCAACCTGGGCAAGGCCAGTAATCCAACTTTCTTATTGGTTAGTTTGCCAACCCGGATCCGGTTGTTCTCAAATCGGAAGGTGATGTTTTTCTTTGGGTAGTCCGATTTTCCTTACGCAGCGAGCATAATTGTGGATGCGTATCGTATCTTTTTGTGGTCCTGCACCTTCCAGATAACAAGAAGGATCGCCAACCATAGGATCCGACCGCATTGCGCCCGCTCCATGTACGTCATATTCATCTGCCAGAGAGTAGAGAAGAAAGGTCAGAAAGAGCTTGCGGAACTTCGAGAAGCCGGCGAACAGGTCGCGGAAGGACACCGAGTCATCGCCGCGAATGAGTCGCAGCATCGCCATGTCATAGCCGCCGCGGATGGGGCCGGCCACCATTATTACCGCCAGCACGAGAGCGATTCCACCCAGGATGGTCACTGGCCACCACCGCCACCAGCGCCACCTTGGCCCGAGAACATCACATAGACGATCCACATTCCGATACAGATCCAGGGGCGGCGCTTGAAGGTTTGCCAGGCCTGCGGGAAGAGATGCGAGGGAGACAGGTTGGCGCGGGTAGACATGCTTGCCATCTAGGTAAAATCACTCACGGTTGCACTCTGTCTTGTACTCCTTAAGGCCGGTGCATGCTTTGAACTATGCATCCACCGATGGGGAGTCATCGTAGATCTCTTGTACATTGAGGACATGCTGTTGCGCGTTTGTCCACCCGCGTCCTACAGTACGGGGATTCTTGATTGGAAAAGAAGGCAACGACGCTAACTGCCGCCTTGAAAAGCACCCAAACAGCCATGCTTGTTATGACCAATCCTACTATTAATTTGACCATCTCACGTATTCTCGCGTTTGAAGTCACCTATGCCCCCCCCTCCCAATATACACCTGCCCCAGCGGGTAAGCAAGCAGATGGCCTATTAAGGTGCCTGCGAGCTGCTGAGGGGCGTTTGCAGCAGTGCAAGGCGCGTCCCTACTGCGGCGGTCTCTCCTCACGGTGCTGCGTGATCACGAAGAGGAGCACGCCGACCTCTTCTAGAAGCAACACTATCAGCATCACGGCAACTGCCCACAGGCTTGGAGCCTCCAGCAGCCACGGGTTGACACTGGAGATGATGAAGAGTATTACTAACAGGCTTCCCAGCAGCGGCAGCTGCGCCAGCAGGTAGCGTAATGGCGCTTGGTGGACGCCGCGTTTGCACGCCAGGTGAGCAAACGCCATCGCAATCAGATACGGCAGGACTAGGACGAGCGGCGTCCAGAGGGCCGCAAGCAGGAGGGGAGGTGGCCCGGCACGCTGCTCCGGTGCAGGTTGTACTGGTGCTGTGACCGCCGTGACCTGTGGGGTGACTGTGGGAACTGGGGTGGCTGTAACCGGCGTAGCTGTACCCAAAATGAGGACCGGCGAGGGTAGGGTAGCAGTGGGTGTAGTTGGAGTGGGTGGTGTGAGTGGTGTGGGTGGTACGGGTGTGGCGCATGGATTTTGAGACAGAGGATAATGTGTGCCGTCCCTGCAGTAAAGCATGCCGGTTCCTATCGTGCACTCATTACAACTTGGTGTACTGCTTGGAGACGGCGTCGCGGTACTGGTAGGAGTGGCGGTCGCAGTATGGGTCGCGGTACTGGTCGCAGTATGGGTTGCGGTACTGGTAGGAGTACTGGTCGCAGTATGGGTCGCGGTACTGGTAGGAGTGGCGGTCGCAGTATGGGTCGCGGTACTGGTAGGAGTGGCGGTCGCAGTATGGGTCGCGGTACTGGTCGCAGTATGGGTCGCGGTACTGGTAGGAGTGCTGGTCGGAGTGCTGGTCGCGGTACTGGTCGCCGTACTCGCCGACAGGGTGGCCGTACTGGACGCCGTGCTCGCCGACGGGATCATAACCCCCGCCGTTGCCGAGTCGAAGCCTTCGGGCCACTTTGTGTTGTCGTTATATTTGGCCCCACTCAGGTCGACCCCGCTCAGGTCGGCCCCGCTCAGGTCGGCCCCGCTCAAGTCGGCCCCGCTCAAGTCGGCCCCGCGGAGGTCGGCATTCCAAAGGATGGCACTGCTCAGGTCGGCATCGGTCAGGTCGGCATCCCGGAGAACAGCCCTGTTCAGGACGGCCCCGCTCAGGTCGGCGGCGTTGAGGTCGGCGTCTCGTAGGCTGGCCCCTCCGCACCGGGCGTTAGGTTTGATGTCGCAGCCATTGACGGTCTTTGTGCAACCAAATACCAACAGCGTGATACCCATGAGCACGAGAATGCGGGCATCTGTTAGTTTCGTCACGTTAACCCGGGTTAGATACCCACTTTGCATTGCGCAAAGGCGATAAAACCCACCTGCTAAAACTCCCTCCTAATGCCACCTAAATCAACACATCGGCTGGCACAGCTGAGTTGCTGCTCACTCGCTGGCGCCACTATACACCTGCCCTCAGGTAATCGGCAAGCAACGGTTGCGCTAAAAGAAAGCCTCTCTCCGATTTGAAGCGGATCAGATGTCAGTCAGGACAGGGCGGTTAGTGGCGGCGTTGCTGCTCACGTGCGCCCCCATTTTGCCACGGGAGATTGTATCCAGACCTAAGTTACCTGCAGGCACGGCCACAGCCCCCTCTATGGTCAACGAGGTAGTGGAGGAAACGAAGCCGCACGCCATCGAGTGGGCCGAGGAGTATGGGATTCTTGCTCAGATGCTCAGGGGTCGGCCGGACATGGCTCTCGGGACGAGGATTTTCTATGGCCTGCATGTCACTGAGGGGGGTGCCTCTAGGGCCAGTAAAGACCTGAAGGCAGTCTTGGATGAGTTGGGTCCTTGGCCCTAGAGTTCGATATATCGTAGACCGTACCCGGTTCGAAACCATGGGCATCCGCAGGATTTCGGGGCAGTTCAACTGGCAAGGTCACCGAGCTCGAGGGCTCTCGAAACGGTCGCTAGAATAGTGATCATTGGGTTTACCCCCGGAGCGGTCGGTAATACGCTGCCGTCCATCACATAGATGCCAGGGTGATGGTGCATTTGCATTGTTTCGTCGACCACGCCAAAGCGCCTATCTTTGCCCATTCGAGCTGTCCCCGTGGGATGGGCGCTGAACATCGAAAGTTGGTTCGGTCCCGAAGCGAGATTGCGTAGTTGTGGGATCTGGCTGGGAGAGGTCAGCGTCTGATGCCGGTTGTGCAGGGTCAACACCTCGCGCGCACCGGCTGCGAAGTGGAAGGCGACGGCCGTCTCCATCCCCTGTTGTAGGTGTTCCCTATCGGTCGGAGAGAGTCGGTACCGGATTGACGGGACCTTCGATATCGAGAGATGGCCACTCTGCACGTTCAGCCCGCGCCGCCAGCAAACCTCGCCATTGGACCGCCTGTCAGCCCCGTCGCGAAGAAGCGCGATGATCATCCCCATTCGTCGCATGTTACGCATTCCGTCTCGCCTGCTACGTCCCACTCCGGGGAAATTCACCCCTGCAAGGAATGGCTCGACATCAGGAACCTCGAGCCTGAAGCCGTACCCCTCCCCATTCAGGTTTGAGTAGTGCTCGCAGACAGTGGATTGTGGAATCCCGTAGGTCGGGTCGAGAATCTCCTCATAGATCCCCGCGGTGGCCGTGACGGGGTGCAGGTGCAGGTACTTGCCCAACAAGCTGGAGCCATTCAGCCGAGAGTGTTGCAATAGGAGGGGGGTCCCAATGGCGCTAGCAGCAACAACAACCTGTGTGCAGGTCACCTCTAGCTTCCGCTCGATTGTACTGCTCTCATCACTTAGTATGGAAGCCTCGACTCGATGCTGGCTTGGGGAGAGGTAGTGGATTCTCTCGGCCCGAACCCCAGTCAGTATGGTGGTGTCGTGAGTCTGCGCATCAGCCAGGTAAGTGAGCCGCATGTCTTGTTTCGCGTCGTAAGGGCAGCCGAGCCCACAAGTGCCGCAGCCGATGCAGTCAACAGAGTTGTTGGCAGAGGCCTCGGCCTGTACTCCCAATTTCCTGGCGCCAACGAGGATGATCCGATTCTGCGAATTGTGATGCTCCTCAGGAATGGCGTGGACTGAGAGGCGTTGTTCGACCGCCTCGAAGTGCGGGGCCATTTCTCCTGGGCGATACTCCTCCAGTCCGAACCGATTGGCCCATTCGTCGAGTACCATATCGGGTGTGCGCAGGCAGGTCATCCAGTTTATCGTGCAAGAACCGCCCAACACCCTTCCTTGCAGGATGCGGATTGACATATCATCGGTTCCAAGTCCCCCCGCTCGGCGATACATCAGAGGCACCAATCGGGTCGCATCCTGATTGAGATCCTCTTGTTGGACCCTGCTCCCCTCCTCGAGAAGCAGTACCCGCCGCCCGCTGGATGCTATCTTGGCGGCGGCAATCGCCCCCCCGGCCCCGCTTCCGACAATGCAGACATCAGCCTCCCAACGGGTGAGAGTGATTTCCCCGGGAGTTAGGATCACTCGACTTTCTCCCCCAGTGGCCTCTCGTTGTTAGACTTCCCGTCATCTCGTGTCGGAGAGGGGGGTGTCCACGGGCTCTTGCCGAACAGAAGAGTAGGGAGCTTATGTTCTTTACCGATGGTCTCTCCAGGAAAATCGAGTTCGGGCCACGATTTTCTCAGCGAGTACCAAGACCAGGCGCTAAGGGACCGCAGAGTGACGAAACTCGTTCGTAGGAGAGGTATTCTGCTGTGACCCCATCCAGCGAGAAGCCTCTCACGTCGTGAGACTTCCATCCGGGTGAATCTTCCAAGGGACGCGACATTCAGCAAGAGCAGGAGATGGTGCAGGTCAGCGCGCAGAAAGCTCTCCAAGCCTGCAGCTATCCGGTCGAATTCAGCTATGAAATCATCTCCCAGCTCCCTCCTAGGGATTCCAAGCAGTGCTTCACCGGCGCACATCACTACTTGCGTTTCGCTAGGTGAGAGAAAAGATAGGTAGCTTGTTAAGGCCATGATTGCCTAACTGAGCCTCCGCAAAAAGGAGTTGCCTTGGTGCAGGGCGTCATTAACCACACTAGGAGAACATCGCTTACGCAACTATGCACCCGCGCGCAGCGGCCCAGTCACCGGAAGATGTCTGCCGCAGTCCGTCGTATTTCAAATATTGCGGTCACGGACGATAGCCAATCATTACTACGCCAACAATGCAGATAGCAACACCAATGAGATTTGTAGGACTCGCCTTTTCACCTAACAGGATTACACCTGATCCCAGCAAAGCAGTATTGACCACAGCACCTGTAATGAGATTGCCGGTGCTGAGGGTCCAACCGTGGCGGTACATTAACATGAACCCCAATTCAAGCATGAATATCGAAGCAGCCACGGCAATTTGATTCCAGCTCAACTGCCGAATATGTTTTGCCAGCCCACCTTCAGGAGGGAAGAGGGGCAGAAGAGTGACTCCTAGCATCAGAACGGCGATATATATACCTATCACTGCCACCACAGGGCTGAGTGATGCCGGAACACGCCTGATAAAATAGTGATAGGTCACTGCACCAATAACGGCAAGCATGGCGGATACATAAAACATGGTTTTGTTACCCTGTCGCATATGATTTCCCCAACTATACACCCGCCCCCAGCGGGTCAGCAAGCACAGCCTGTTCAACAAGAAAGACCCGCTCCTACTTGAAGCGGGCTGGATGTCAGTTGGGTCTGACTGTCACGTGGCGGAGTAGGCTAGGGGGATCGACAGTCCAATTGGGTGGCGTGGCAACTGCGTAGCAGTGTGTCTTTGGCTGCTGGACGCAAGATGTGTGTTTTCGCGAACAGCAATTGCGATGGCCTGTACCAGCTGTTGGGCTGGTACACTAAATGCATTCGTCTAATGTTTTGACCAGGAGATCCGCATTTGCTTTGGTGAATACCATCGGGGACTTAATCTTGATGACATTATGATCCGGGCCGTCGCTGGCAAGTAAGAATCCTTTTTCCTTCATTATGTTAATCAGGACGTCGGCGTCATTTCCTGCTGGACCAAGTGAACAGCGGTCATCCACTAATTCGACACCAATAAATAATCCTGCCCCCCGCACATCACCAATCAAATCATGTTTTGATCTTAAAGTGTTTAATTGGTCTAATAAATGTGAGCCAACAAGTAGGGCATTTTCTTGCAATGCCTCGTCCTCGATGACATCCAACACAGCTTGTCTCACCGCACAGGAAACCGGATTGCCACCAAATGAATTGAAATATTCCATCCCATTGTTGAAGGTATCCGCGATCTGATGTGTTGTAACTACCGCGGAGAGAAGGTGTCCGTTTCCCATTGGCTTACCCATGGTCACTATGTCCGGAGCGACACCACAGTTTTCAGAACCCCAGAAATGTGATCCAATCCGGCCGAAACCAATCTGAACCTCATCCGCAATACACAAGCCGCCCGCCTTTCTTACTAACTCAAAAGCCCCTTGCAATAAGCCATCCGGAATTGGTAGCTGACCGCCACAGCCCATAATGGCTTCTACAACCAGGGCGGACACTCGCAGCCCTTTACGATTAATCCTCGCGATGACCCTCTGAACTTCCTGTACATAATCGCCTGTACAGTCAGGCCCCCTGTATTTGCCCCGGAACGGGTCGGGCGCAGGCACAGTGTAGACAAAATCCGGTGGTCCGCTGCCGCCGGGCCCGACATGTTTGTAGGGGCTGATCTCGATTAGAGAAGACAGGTGGCCATGATAGGCTGCGCCAAAGACTATGGTCTCTTTACTTCCCATAAAATGGCGAGCGAGACGCAAGGCTAGGTCGTTCGATCCGCTTCCGGAATTGGTGAAGAAACATACCTCCAATCCCTCGGGCAATGTGTCGATGAGATTCTTGGCGTATCTCATGACATCGGCACTTAGGTAGCGCGTGTTGGTATTCAGCGTTCCGTACTGTCTTCTTGCGGCAGCGACCACTCTTGGATGACAATGACCCACATGCTGAACATTGTTTACGCAATCCAAATATTGGTTTCCATCCGCATCGAATAAATACTGTTCCCCTCCTCTGACAATATGCAGCGGTTCATCATAAGCCAAACGGAGCGACGGCCCCAAGTATTTGTCGCGAAGATCCTGTAATTCTTTATGGGTCAGCATAATTCAGTAAGGGTCCGGGACCATGCTTGCAGGTCTTCATGTTGCATTTTCCTCAGGAAATTCCACGCCTGAGCTTCTGTAACAGATATATATTTATTTTCGGGAAACAAACTCTTACGATATGATGCCATGGTGACCGTAATACACGATCGAATACAGACCAAATAGATTACCGATCGCAATTCAGCTGCAGTTAATGGAAAAATTCCATGAAAACCATTGAGTACTTGACCAATAGCCATCAATGGTTTCTCCGTTTCTAGAGCTACATAGGCCATGCACACGGCTGGTTCACACGCCACAAAGCTACAGACCATGTCACCGAAATCAATAATGCCACGTATATCCCCGTCATTGTGCACCAAAACGTTGTGATCGTTACAATCATTGTGAATCACAGCTTTTCTCAAGCGGGCAGCAATCGGCAAAACATTCTTTTCATAAAGTCCAAGAAAATGATCGACTATTCCTACATCTTGGGACACATAGTGCTTGTGAGTTTTAAGGAAATCTGTGCGTGCGATGTCCCACGGAAGGTCACGATCCGCGTTAGGATGTTTAAAGCCAGACATAGCTAGGCACAAACGCCCCAAGAATGACCCCAATTCACTTAGCATAGATTCGTGGTGTAGGACATCTTTAAGCTGTGCCCCAGGCAGATAGCGTACAAGCCGCACCAAATAAGTGGTGGCTCCTTGATTAGCCGCCATGATTTCATTGCGCTCAAGACCTGCGATAACTAAAGGAACTTGCACCTTGACGCCATGGTCATGAATATGTCTCATGCATTTATTCTGCATTTCAAGTACGCCATCAACCTCGTCTGGATTCGATATCTTCAATACCATTTTTCGACCATCAGGGGTTGAGCAGAGAAAATTCTGGTCCCGCTCACTGGTTAATGCGCTAGCTCTGACCACTAGACCGTAGAAGTTGAAAACCATGGCTTCCGCCTCTTCGGTGGAGAATTTGGGGGGCGGGGTGCTAAAAACAGACACGTTATGTTCGGGGCGCATCAGTCGTAAATCTAATGATTACGGAATCGGCTTACCGGTCGGCGACGCGTCGAGGGCGGCAGTCAGGTTCTTCTTCGAAGGAAGAGTGACCCACTGCTTGGCTGCATTCCCATCAGAATCTACAAAAGAAGATGCGGTTGCACGCGGTACCCCAACTCCTGCTCCGGCGAGGTCGCTGCCGGGTCGAAGGCTTCGAATTCAAACATCTCGACTGTTTTCGTCCCGGGCTTCATTCGATCCACCTTTTCTATCCTTGCTGCCGCTGTCTGCCCCATAGCGGCGTGTCCGGGTAAACGGATACCGGCACAGCACTCGTCGAGCTTGTCTTTATATGGAGAAGAATCTCCGCGTCCGGAAATTCCAGCAGCGCTTTTTCGGCAGAGTCAGCACCTGCGTCATTGCCGTCACTGTCTGATATGTATTCAACCAGGTTACCCCTCGCTACACTCAACTCACTCTCGTTTTAGGAGTTGCCGGTACTCACGCCACAAAAGAGCCTCACGTCTGGCCATGCAATAATAGTCCCACAAATTACAACTTTCAGACCCACCGGTCGTCGACTGTTCTTTCGTTCTGTACATTGCCCGTGTTCACTATAGATTTCGGCTCAAGCAACAACAGGTGGACCTCTCCTTTGGCAACGGGCAAATGTTCCACACCTTTGGGGATAATCATGAACTCCCCCTCTTCTAGCAAGATGTCACGATCTCTGAGTTTGATCAGTAAGTTTCCCTTTACGACGAGAAACAGTTCGTCCTCTGCCTCGTGATGATGCCAGACAAACTTCCCTTTGAGTTTGCCCAGTTTGACATATGAGTCGTTAAGCTCACCTGCAATTCTTGGATTTCAGTGCTCGTGGAAGAGGTTAAGTTTCTGGGCGATGTTCACGTTTTCCATTGTTTGCCCTCCTTCATTAGGCGCGCACTGCCTTGACGCCGCTTCCGAGCTCGGTATTCCGTATTATTGTCGACACTATATATCCGATGCAAGGGCGTTAGGCCTTGTTCCGGGCAACGCGGGACTCCTTTCGATGTATTGGGAATAATGATTTTTCATAATCTGTGTCAGCGCCGCCCGACCGTGCTCCCAGACATGCGATCGACCATGTTCCTCCCAACCTACTCGAGCAGGCGCAGCGACGGGTCATGTATTCGTTGCACCTCATAGTGGGTTATGGGTTTGTAGTGGCTCCCGACACCATACCCGGCGAGATCGAGGGATTCATCGGTCTTTGCGCGCGCTGAAACGTCTCGGTCTCCGACTCGATGGTGGCGCGATCGTGTTCATCTGCATAGCTCCATTCCTCCGTGTTTGTTAACGCGAGCGGTAGTTATTCGCGTATTGACATGTCAGAGTCACATACCTGTCGCCGTAGGTTGTGCCTGGCTCAATCTCGGTGCCTTCGATCCACTCGTTAAGTGATTTCACCACTAGCAAATCCCCGTGTGTTTTAGGGATGATGGAGTAAGTGTCAGCGTAGTACTCGCCATTGCGGCGGTCGCGGGCAAAGTGTTCGGCGCGGAAGCGTAGGTCGATCGGCGCGTTCACCGAGCGGGTATCGTCAAAGCCAGGAGCAATCGTATCGGCGAAGTACAAGCCACCGAGTGGCAAGTCGCCTTGAGCTTCGACGGCGCGCAGCGCGTTGGCCCAGCGTGGTTGTTTGAGCCAGGAATTGGGGTATTGCGCATGGTCAATGCGATAGACATACAAGCCGTCGAAAAGCGGATTGAAAGTGGTTGCCAACCCCTCTGCAAACCAAATGGAATTGTGGTCAGGATCAACCGCAGCGCGAATGCGCCCCCACCCATCCAGCGCGGCTGCATCGCTCCCCCACGGGCGCGGCATATCGGTAAACATCAGTACCGGCCGCCCGCCAAGGCGCAAGTAATTTGGACCCTGCGCCCAAGAAGCGAGCGCGAAGTTGTAAGCATCAATAATAACCTGCTCGGTGACTCCGGGCAGGATGTTCGTTTGGAAAACGATGACATGACGTAGGTTGGTCCCCGCGGAAGCAGCGAGTAATTGATTGAAGTTGTTCGTCGTGCGGGCGTCCTGCGGGCCGTACCAGTGCGCAGACAACCCGTCGAGACAGGCTTGTTGGGCGAGATTCACATGGCGTTGGATGGTCGCCGGATCGTCCGAATTATACGCTCCAGCGGACGGCACATCCCACGTCATGCTGCCACCGAACACCCACGTGTCATACCACATCATATAATCGGCAAGGACAACCTTTTCGGTGTCGAGGTGATTGACGCCCGCAGCTGTGGTTGTGTCGGCGGCGGTTGCCGTGGCGGTGTGTGTGGCGGCATGTGTTGCCGTAGCGGCATGTGCTGCCGTAGCAGCGTGTGTGGTGGTTGGCGTTGGAGTGGGCGGGTACGCTGTAGCGCCCGGAAGAGAGAAGGTTATTGGAATCCCAGTCGGCGTAGCCGTATAGGCAACCGTGGGTGCGGCCGTGTGTGGCATAGTATTTGAGGGAAATGGAGTTTGAGTAGGAAGGGCCGTGTTGGCTATTAATGGAATGAGTGCTGCATGCGCCGTCCTAGTTTCTTGCACTGCTACCGCAACTTTCGATTGGAATTCAGCTGTCATCGCCACCGTCAACCGCGCCATGTCTTCTGCTTGCAGACCGCAGGCGGACAGCATGCTTATAGCTGGCAAGACAAATACGCCAACACGTTTCATGATCAGAACAGTCCCACGCTGTTCTACACTATCCGCCCGCCCTGGGCGGGTCAGTCATCAGTCATCCCCGTCGAAGCCTAGCACTTTTGTAAGGTTGATCTCTACGAACACAAAGTCGACCTCTCCCAATATCTCTTCAGCATACTTTGTTGCCTTGTCCGGAGCCAGATAGTGGTGCGCAAGGTCGGTGATGATCGCATCAATATCGTCAGGCCTCGACAGAAAAGCCTTACCGTTCACCTGAAGCCAGGGCTGTGGGGAAGCGCTAATCCCATGCCCCCTGTCCGCCGCCACTACCAGCGAGACACGGGGATCGTTGGCGATGTTCTTCGCCTTCACTGTTGACGAGCCAGTCGCTATGAATAATTTCCCATCTCGCATCATATGCCAGACAGGAGTTGTGTGCGGCGAACCATCGTGGTTAAGCGTAGTTATGAATGATATGATCGGCTCCGACAAGAGCTCCGAAATCTCTGTGCTACTCAGTTTTCCCAAGGGACTCCCCCTTCCCGTACAAAACCCCTATGCGACTCAGCATCTTGCCGATCATCAAAAACAGGACGTGGTAACAAGAAACCATGACCAACCAGACATTGAGTTAGTATACGTCCGCCTCCACGGGGTCAGCAAGCATGACTGCTCCAGAAAAAGTGCTATCATCGGCCTCTGCTGGCATGCTATGAAACTCTCGCAACGTGACTTAAGCCAATGGCGCCGCACGAAGGGCACTTGAGCAGCCGGATGCGGACACGCCGTCTGGCGGTTAGTGCCGGTGCCGGTGCCGCGTTGTCGTGGGGTCTGGCGCCGACGCTTGCGAAGTGGCTAGCGCTCGACGGGTTGAGCCTAGCATTCTACCGGATGTGGCTGGGAGCCGCAGTAACCATGGTCCTGCTCTATCTGCGTGGGGGGCGCCTGACGCGTGAGTGTGTGCTGGCCTCCGTGCCCGGTGGCTTGGCCCTGGTCAGTGACGCCAGCCTCTTTTTCACTGCTGTGAAACTGACTACAGTCTCCAACGCCACGGTGATTTGCTCCCTGATACCGGTACCCATCCTACTCGTGACGCCGCGGATGTTCGGAGAACGGGTTAAGTTGCATGATCTTGGGTGGGTGGCCGCCGCGCTGGGGGGCGTGTCTCTGGTGGTGTACGGGTCGTCCGGTACGCTCAACTGGAGTCCCAAAGGGGATCTACTGGCGGTCGGGTCGATGTTGTCCTTTGCAGCGTATTTCATCGCTTCAAAGCGGGCGCGGCAAAGTATGGGTACACTTGAGTACCAGTCGGCGATGATGCTCGTGGGCGCGATTGCGGTCACACCGGCAGCGCTGATATTCGGCACAGGGTTGGCCATGAACTCAGCCGGAGTGGCCCTGGGGGTCGGGCTGCTGGCGCTAGTACCGAGCATCGGCCACCTGCTGATGAACTGGGCGCACCCGCACTTGGAACTATGGGTGGCGGCGACGCTCACATCCACCATGCCGGTTGTTGCGGCCCTGTTGGCGCTGGCCGTGTTCAAGGAGCCCATAGTCCCGTGGCAAATGGCGGGCATGCTGGTGGTGGTCGTGGCAGTGGTAAAGATAGCGATGCGGACTGACCAAATGAAGATCGGGCTGACTGGGCATCCTAGCTGAAGGGAACTGCCGGTATCGCCACGCGAGCCTACCCACACCTATTTAGAAGGGGACTAGTTATCAGTCGGGGGAGGTGTATAGCAATGCTATTGTACGCATTTTCGATGGCATGCACCGGAAGGATACTCATCTTCTGGTCCGGGTTCAAGCAGCGTCTTTATGGTCTCCGCTATAGGCCCACGTTCGCCCATGCAAATCAGTAGACGACAATCTCCTAGGTGTCACGGTAAATGTCCCAATCGCGGGTGAGATCCTGGCTTTGGACCATTCGGGAATAGAGGCCGTTGGCAGCCATCAGTGTGACGGCTGTACCCGACTCGACGACACACCCCTTGTCGATTACGATGATCTTGTCCGCGTTGCGGATGGTGGAGAGACGATGAGCGATGACGACTGAGGTTCGGTTGCGGGCGAGTCGTGTGATGGCCTGCTGGACGAGGGATTCCGATTCCGCGTCGATGGAGGACGTTGCCTCGTCGAGGATGAGAATGGGGGCGTCTTTGAGTAGCGCTCGCGCGATGGAGAGACGTTGCTTCTGGCCTCCAGATAGGCGGACGCCGCGTTCGCCTATGACCGTGTCATAGCCGTCGGGTAGATCGAGGATGAATTCCTCGGCGTATGCGGCCTGGGCTGCCTCGAAGACCTGCCGGTCAGTGGCGTCGGGCCGGCCGAACAGGATGTTTTCGAGTACCGTGCCATGGAACAGAAACACCTCCTGAAGGACGGAGGAGACGTTTCCGCGCAGGAATTCGAGCTGCAGGAGCCGAACATCGTGGTTGGCCACGCGTACGGTTCCGGATTGGGCATCCCAGAAGCGGGGAATCAAGGCTGAGATGGTTGTCTTTCCTGCCCCCGTTGGGCCCACGAGCGCGACGATTTCCCCGGGGGACACGTCGAAGGTTACATCGTGCAGCACGGCGGTGTCAGGTTCGTATCCGAACGTGACGTTTTCGAAGGCAATGTCGAAGACCACGTTGTTGGGCGCGATAGCCCCGGGACGGTCGGCGATGTCAGGTTCTTCCGCCAGCAGCGTGAACACGCGGTCGACGCTGGCAGCCGCTTTGTGCAGGACGTCGTTTATCGAGGCGAGCGCCAAGAAGGGCTGGTAGATGTGGCTCATATAGACGATGAAGACGAACAGGTCAGCAACGCTGGCGTGTCCGCGAAGCGCCATGGCACCGCCAGTCCAGATGACGAGGACAAGGCCGAGCCCACCAGCTGCCTCGATGATCCCCATTGGCATCATGGATATGGTGTTCGCCCGAATCATCGCGTCACGGAAGCGACTGCTACGGTCATGGACGAGTTCCGCCCGACGGTTCTCCTGCGAGAACGCCTTGATGACGGCAATGCCGGAGAGGTTGTCCTGTACAAGGGCTACGAGATTGGCGAGGCGCTCACGGATGCCGCGCCACATCAGGTGAACCTGCGAGACATAGCGGTAGACGAGCCACGACGCAAGCGGGATGGGCACGAGCACGATTAAGGCGAGTTGAGGGTTGAGGACAAAGAGGACGGCCATCATCGCGAAGGGAATGATGGTGGCCAGGAAGGTCTCCGGGATTCCGTGGGCGATGAAATCCTCGATGGCTTCGATGTCGTTGATGGATCGCGAGATAAGGCTGCCCGTGCGCTGATCGTTGAAGAAGCGGTGGGGCAGACGCTGTAGGTGCGTGTAGACGCGGGTCATCAGGTCGTGCATCACTCGGTAGGCGGTTACGTGTGAGAAAAACCCATACCCGTAGCGCGTGGCTCCGCGCACTAGGTAGACACCAAAGAGGAACACAGTCATGCTGATGAGGTTGGACGACTCGGCGCCACCTTCGGTGATCCACTGGATCAAACGGCGTATCAGCAAGGGTGGAATTAGGTTGGTGCCGGCGAACAGGAGCCCGCAGATGACCGACCCGGCCATGAGAAGTCGACACCCTTGAAGGATTTCGTAAACGTTCTTGATTAATCTCAAGGTCCCTGCCTTTCCGCGAAACAGGTGCGTTGAATATCACACAGGTTGTACGAAATGGAATTAATACTCAAAACCGCTCGCCCAAAGCCCATATTACTGCACCGCCCAATATTAGTCTGAACAGAAGTTTCATGAACCAGACATCCTTGATGAAACTCGTTTCACGGCGAAGTTGAGCAGTAGCTCTACCACAAAGATGGCTGCGGCCAACACTGGAGGATACGGGAACATGGTCTCCATGGTGGTGTACCTAACAGGACTTGATGATCACTAAACCGGTAGAAGAGTTTATATCAGATTACGAAACTGAAATAGCCTCGCATGCTATGAACAGCAGGACCCAAGGCGCATGTTCGTATCTCACTAGAGATGCTGATAACAGGCCCATATCAGCCGATGTAGCACGGGTGGGGGTCGAGGTCGTGGCCGATCCGAGCGCAGGTTATCACTGTTGTTACGCCCGTACCTGATGCGGTTCGGTGCGCTGGCTGGTCGGAGGATGTTGCACTAATGCGCGAGCTGGAGCCGATTCGGTTGAGTGAAACGAAGATGCATTTCGCAATATCAACTTCGTAGAGATTAACGACTCCGACTTCAATTATTGCAGGTTGTCCCTGCGAGGATCGGCCCTACGCGGGTTGGCGTCGGACTTGACCTCGCGCTTTGTTAGGGAGCATCATTGTTTTCGTGCCTTGCCAGTCAATTTATTTACGGCTATTTTGAATACTCTGGTCTTCTCGTCTAAGCCCTTGATATACTTTATGCCTTTGTCAATAAATTCTGGAGAATACTTGTGCAATAGTCCTTCGAGGGCAATCTGCTTGTTCACATCAAATACTTCGTCAACCTCTCCTGAAACTATCACACTCTCATATTTTGTGCTAAATTTATCAGGTAATATTTCTGTGTTTCCGACAGTGCAAAACGAGACAGATTTGTTCTGTTTGATATTGTCGAGTTTCTGTCCTTCAAGAGCACAGTGAAAAAATATGCAATGGTCAATAATGCAAAAATTCAAAGGTACACCATAGGGTGTTCCATTTTCGGCGACTGTCGATAGCACGCCGTATTCCGCCTTGTTTAATAAAACTTTTGCTTCCTCTTCCGTGATGGCACGGTCTTTTCTGCGCAATTTGTTCATTTTCTATATTACCTAACGGCCCACCTCAGCGGGTCAATCATCCACCAACACCGCCTCAGCCGCCATTGGGTCGAAGCCTTCGGGCCACTTTGTCCCGGCGTCGTACATGGCCGGTTCCAGGTTGACAACGTTCAGGTTGGCCTCGCTCAGGTCGATATCCTGTAGATCCGCACCCACACGCTTTCGGCCGTTCAAGACAACCTCAATCACTTCCTCACGCATGAAATCAGCCATACCTCAACTATACACCCGCCCTCAGCGGGTTAATCCTCCATCGCATAGTGGAAATCGCAACACGATCCACCTTCCATAATGGTCTGCGTTCGGCGGAGCTTTATCTTGGGGTTGTAACCCTCAACAAAGGTCATATCTCGGCAGCAGGACAGAGCATAGCCCAAGTCACGTACTCCCAGTTCGTCGTATTTTTCGGCGAATTTACATCGCGTTACGTTAACGACGTAAGTCCTATCTGTCTCCTCTACGATTTCACCCTCCAGGGAACCATCCTCGCCCCAATTGGCTATCTCCTCTGCTAAGGCCGTCAGGCTATTATCCCCAGGAATCCCGGCCAACTGGCAGCCACTTTCTCTGCCCAGATCTTCGTTCACTCTTTGAAGCACCTCCTTAGCCGCGTCTATGCCCACCACCTCAGTGAAAGCCCTGATCACCGGGGCTATAGCCTGAGCCTCCAAAATACGTCTTTCCAAAAGTGTGAGTTTATCGTAAGCCACAATAGCACCTCCTTTCAGTGTGTGCACGATTGGGCCATGTCCCAACTATACACCACCCGCCCGCAGCGGATCGTTCGTCGAGCACAGCTCCCCGCTCACGGATAACGAATAGCCTGCCCCTCAGGCGATGCGTGGAATGCGTTCTGGGCTGCGTCATAGTCTGCCCAGACTTGGTCTTCGATTCTTCCTAGAATCGCAGCGTCACAGATGTTGGCATCTCTCAACTGTTGCTCAAGTGTGCTCGCGTGCTGCCATGCGATCTCCACGTGCCTGAGTTCGTGACGTGCTAGAACCCGCATGAAACGGTCAAACTTTGACACTTCTTCCTGGCTTGTGCCGGAATGGGGGTACCAGCAAGGCATGGTAATGGTGGCGTCGATGGTCACCCTGACGTCCGAGAGATCGGCAGTCCCATCAGAGTAACAGCTACCTCCACTGGCGTCATACGCAAGGCTTGTGACAGCCCAGACTTCACCCTCGCCACTGGTGAGCGGCCCGAGTCTGTCCATCTGCTCGGTCAACTGGTCGCTATTGCTACCCTGGATGTTGTAACATACATAATTTGCGCCTCCCAAGTGCTCTATGCCGATGGGTTTGGGCAATTCTACATTTGGTGGAGGGGTCTGGGTCGGCGGCTGTGGTGTCACGGCTACTATTGGCAAACGCTCAATCGCATTTGCGTCATTACCAAGGTCAAGGAACGATACCGATACCCAGCCACCTTCCGCAGCTGCGCGAGGGGTATTCGCAATCAGGACCCAAGAGCGATCTACATCGGTCGCAGTAACTCTTACGCATTCGCCTCTTTGTAAATATGACTTTATCTTGTACGAAGCCTCGCCGATTCTGCCAGCTCCAGGGCCGGCGCGGACATTGAGAGATGAAGCGAGAACAGAAGCCATATTATCGCCACAATTGGCGGCACCATCCAATGAGATGTCTAGGTCATCCACAAGCGTGACCTTGTCAATCTGCCATCCTGTTGCCCGAGTTTCGTGGATAAGGTAGAACTCGAAAACGAAGTCCACTTGGTTATCGCAGGCGTCTCCCATCCGATATGTTATGCGCGAACTCACCCGGGCATTGCGCCCGCTTTTAACAATGGTCTTGATGCTGCTCGGTTCCACACTACAGAGCTTCATCTCTTGATAACCGTTCTGGTAGGCAGAGAAGTCACCCCCGTGGTTATGCTGTCGGAAACTGTCAGAAAGTAGTCTCCATGCGGATGCGTAGTCGCGATTGCTCACTAGGGTCCAGTAAGTGGCTATAGCATCTGTAGGTCGTTTTGCGAGCGGGGTGGGCGTGGCGACCTGCCCATCTACCTCGGCTTCGGCCGTATGCGACGGCACGGGAACGGCAGTGTCAGTCGGCCGAGATTTTATGCTTGGTGTGTCGGTGTGGACGACCATCGTCCGCGAACTCTCCTCTGCGGAGGGCCCGCAGGAGGACAGCATGATGGCAGTTAGCACTACAAATTTGCCTATCCGTTCCATGAGCTAACGCTGTCAATACGCTTCATCACTATGCACCCGCTCGCAGCGGGTCAGCTATCATCGTGTGTAGAAAGAGAACCCACCTCACTATGGAGGTGGGTCAGATGCCAGGCAGGGGAGTGGAGTCAGGAGAACACAATGATTTTGGCCAGCAAGAAAAATACGCCGACGCGCTTCATGTTTCAGATCCACTGGTCATCGACTGTTCTATCGTTCCCCACATTGCCCGTGTTCACTAAAGATTTCGGGTCAAGCAACAACAGTTGAACCTCTTCTTCTGCAACGGGTAAATGTTCCACGCCTTTGGGGATGATCATGAATTCCCCTTCTGCTAGCAAGATGTCACGATCTCTGAGTTTGATTAATAGGTTTCCGTGTATGACGAGAAACAGTTGGTCCTCTGCGTCGTGCTGATGCCAGGCATACGCCCCTTTGAGTTTAGCCAGTTTGACATATGTGTCGTTAAGCTCACCTGCAATTCTTGGACTCCAATACTCTTGGAACAGGCTAAGTTTCTGGGCGATGTTCACCTTTTCCATTGTTTGGCCTCCTTCATTACGCGCGCTGCTTTTATGCCTCTTCCGAGCTTAGGATTCCGTATTATTGTCTACACTATACACCCGACGCAAGGGGTCAGCAGGCATGGCTTGCGCGTTGCTTTGCCTCTCTACGTTCGCTTGATACGCCCCAGTTTGTTGATCTCCAAATGTACCGCCCTGTCTTTCTTCGCCATGTAACCACTTGCCCCAAATTTCTCCGGCCTTGCCAGCTGCACTGTGGTATCGGTACGGCTGATTACACGATAGCCCCGCTTGACATACTTCGTTACTTCCCTCTCAAGAATGCCACTACGGTCTTCACGGGACGGTGGCTCAGTTGTGCTCACGGTTGACCTCCTCTTGATAACTGAATGCGGTACATAACCACTGCAACTATACACCCGCCCTCAACCATCTAATTCTTTTCCGGTTGGTAAGTTTTATTGATTTCAACCCTTTGATAAGTGCCAGCCGCGATTGTAAGGGCATTTGTAGACCGTAAGATCAACCCCTTTTTCCTTGAGCAGTATGGCAGCTCTATTGTCAGCAGCCACCTCTGTATCATAAAGTGCCTTGCGCTTTCCATCGCTGCCAGTGCACTTGTGGCATTTTGTGTTCGGCGTTTGCCTATGTTTGGGAGATAGATGCCATTTTCCGCATTTATTACATCGGTAAGGGACTAAATCATTGTCGAATTGGAGGTTAGCGTGATCAGCGGCTTTTTGTGCCGTGGTTTTTGAAGCATATTCAGAAAGTGGTTTGCCAGTCGGCTTGCCGAAACACGAAACGCTTTTGCGCCTCATTTAGTATCGCTACCTCCCATCTCTTCCCGCGGGAAATTAGGCAAGCACCTACTATACACCCGCCCCCACATGATAAGCAAGGATACTCGAAACAAAAGAATAACCTGCTCCTATTTGAGACGCACCGGAGGCAGTCGGGGAGGTGGGCTGAGCGCGCATGCAGACCAAGTTAGGTGTTCTGGTTTGGCGCAACAGTGATTCAGCCTAGCGTAAAAGAGCAACGTCTTCTAGTGAGCCCATGATACCGGGTCACATCGCATATTTAAATTGCGCATAGGCGCCCACCTCCGCATTAAAAACACGCACCCATGCCCGCTTCAACCATACACCTGCCCGCGATCCGCGAAGCCCGTGGCGCACGGTACTTCAAGGTATTTGGAGACGTAAAGCGGTTCGAAAAGCTGGAGAGCTGGTTCGGGCCCTTGCCCACGCCCCGCTCGTTGGGCGTGGGCAAGGGCAGTTTGCCGTGGCCTATCTTGCCACCACGGGCTAGATGCAGGCTAAATGCGTGTGGTCAGGCACAAACGGACTGATAACACAAGCCGTGAAATTCAGACTGCCATTCCCCGAACGGGGGCGGACGGACTGTTGGAAACTGTGTCGAAGGAACATCACAAATGCCAGGTCAAATTCAGGACCAATTGGCCAACCCATACATGAGGCGAGTAGTCTACGTACGTCGGAATCACCGGCCCGCTTGACCACTGGCTCCTGATCTCCAACCGTAACACGATCGCAGGGATCTAGCTGAACGTAGGGACTTCTACTCGGTAAGGGAAAATGACCTGGCCCGCTTAGAGCGCGCCGACTTCTCACGACCTGAGAACCGTTTACCATGAATGACAGGTGTACTCGCCAGTCTACCTAATTGGAGCTGGCAATCGAAATTCGGTCATTTAGTTGCTTGACATATTCAACGCTCTCAAACACTGCCTGCTCCTGAAGATCAACAAGCTCATCGCGCTCATGCTCTGATCTGGGTATCTCAGCCAAGTTTTGCCAACCATACGACTCTAGTTCAAAAGGTCGGTCAAAGTATCGCAACAAATAAGGGGCTACGACTTCAGGAGCAAATGGAGGCTGCTGGATTTGAAAGCTACCCTGACCCAATTTGGCGCCACAGCCTTGAGACTCCGATACGCGAAAAGGTGCCATGTAACCGTAGCAAACCTCTATATTAATGCGGTCAAGAGGGGATTGTTGTGTAAGAATTCGAAAACTCTCGACGAGATTGATGCTACCTTTGCCCAAGGGGACACCAATGATCATTGGTTGATCACTAAGCATGACAACGAGGTGATCCTTGAAGTGCGTACTGACTGCATGCGGGGCCATAGCCGTAATAGCATCAATGGGTTCCTCCCACATTCCCATGGAGTTTCCGATATCGATATGGGTGCCAACAAATTCACTGTTGACTAAATGAACCACGCCCAATATGTCCTGTGACGATTCGAACTCATGATTTTCGTATGCGATTTTGATGCCATAATCGGCGCACAGAGGCACGACGCGCAAGAAGTCTTCGGCGGCTTTTGTTATCTCTTCTTGAACATCGCCACCAACACTGGAGTAGACCCGCATTTTGTCGGCGCCCAATTTATTGCATATCTCTAACACCCTGGTTAGATGGCTCGGATTTGTGTCGCAGGTGTCAAGTTCGACGAACAATCCAAGGTCATCGATTGTGGCCTGAACCTCGTGGAGAAAACCAGGGTCGTCGCTGCCGAGATGCGCCAGACCGTCGCCCTCAACGTTGATTTGAACACCATCCACACCCAATGCAGCGGTTCGCTCAATAAACTTGAAAATATTCATTTTGCCGTAGGCAAAGGCCAAATGATAACTAAATGTTTCCAATCCTAATAACATACTTAGCTCCTTCACTCAATCGGTTATGGCTGCTGGTGGGCCGGTGACGGCCAAGGCGGGGTTCGATAATTCGCGCACTGCCGCCTGGGTAGATACTGGGGCAGATATGCTGATTTTGGGGTGTGTGCCTCATGCCTACCGGGGGCGTCACGACCCATATCTCCCAGATACCATTGTGGGGCCGCATGGTGTACATTACGTGACTGTCTACACTATACACCTGCCCCCAGTGGGTCGGCAAGTATGACCGGCTCAACAACGAAAACCCACTCCTGTTTCAAGCGGGTCAGATGTCAGTCGGCCGGAGGGAGGTCATCGCGCCGTTCTTCGCGTGCACATTTGATGGCGTTATTATGTTTGCTCGGATCACCAAACGTACTCCAGCTGGTGGTGGGGTTCAGCAGGAAGATTAACGACAGCAGAGTCACCGGGACGTACTATTCCTCCGATCAGTACAATCCCCATTGCGGCCTTGCGGACAAAAATTCTTTCTCCATCCCTATCTGCTACAGCGTTCATCAAGCCTTTTTGATAGTCATCGATCTGGCGACATGGATTACGCAAAGCAGTCAATTCAATCACCGCTTCCGCGCCTAGCTTCAGGTTGGTCCCCGTTGGCAAAGCTAGTAGATCCACTCCTCGTGTCGTAATATTTTCCCCCAGTTGTCCAGGTTCTACTGAGAATCCTTTTGCGTTCAGTTCATCAAATAGCTCAAACTGAATCAAGTGTACCTGGCGCAGATTGGGCTTCATGGAATTCTGGTTGACAAGGGAGCGGTGCTTGACCCTTTTTCCTGAATGCGCGTCTCCTTCAACTCCTATTCCCGCAATTAGTTTTATTAATTGGTGATTCGGTTTACTGAACGTATGTCTAGCACTGCTACTCACTGCCACAACAATGGGATCAGTCAATTCCTCTGTCTTGCCCTTCCGCCTCTCGCCGTTTCGTTCTGCCATCGTGTCCCACGCGCTTACGTTCTTGCTGCCATGATTGTACTGCACGACATCAAAGCAAAAAGCGCCAAAAAGATCGACGGTATTGTTTCGCTTGCTATGGCAAGTTTAGGGGCGTGTCAGCACTGCCGCCGCAGGCTGAGGCCTGTAGAACCGGCATTGCGGTCACTGTGAGGGCCTTCATGGTTCGATTTGTTGGTTCGACAGTGCAATTCAACTGAGGTCCAACTGTACACCCGCACCCAACGAGTCAGTCTCAAGTCAGATTGCCCATAAAATCCGCAACAAGACAAACAGGGACACAAACACGAGAATACCGAGCAGAATCAGGCCAATCCGCACTCCGTGTTTCGTCGACAAGCGAGCCGGGTGTACACCGGTGCCTTCCTGCCGACCGTTGCCAGACACGACACCCTCGGTGATGTCCGAGTGATTCTCTGCATTGGACTGGGAACTCTTCAGTAATTGGTCAACGAAGTTGCTTCCCAACCACAATCGTATCACAAACCTGAGGCCCCGGAACAGCCACAACATGCAACTATACACCCGCCCCCATCGGGTTAGCGGCACGGCCTGCTTCAAGCGAATCACGTGGATTACTCTTCATAGAGAACGCGGTTCAGGAACTCGTACATCGCGTCGTCGATCGCCTGGCCATCCGCGGTGGTTGCTCCACTCATCACGCTGTGTCCCACATCCTCCAGGGAGTAGAATTCGTAGCTGATCTCGGCAGCCGTGGCTCCGTCCACGATGCTGAGTGCGCGGGTGAGCGCGTCTGCTGTGTCCGCGGTGCCGTGGACCACGAACACAGCAGCCTCTCCTGGGTCGATCGCTGTTGCGCCACCGCAAAAGGTTTCGGGTATCCCCCCCCCAGCGAAATCGATGACGGCAGCGATCTTAGGGCCACTGTTTTCGAACTTATCGGCACAGTAGGCGACGGCAAGGGCGGTGTAGGCTCCAGCAGACTCTCCTTTCAGGACAATCCGATTGGTGTCGATGTGCAACCCGTCGGCTCGGCTCAGCATGTAGTCGAGGGCGACCAGAGTGTCCTCTACTGAGGCGACCACCGATCGGTCGCGCGCTGAACTCGCCTCTCCACCAGCTGCATCGAAAAACTCCTGGACCCTCTGGCCCGGAAGTGGTTCGTCGCCGGCTAGGCGGTAGTCGATAGAGGCGGCCACCCAGCCTCTCTTCGCCGCGTCCCACTGGGGCCAGCGACTGCCTTGGACGAAACCGCCTCCGTGGATGTGGACAAACAGCGGCCGTGGGCCATCGTCTCCGGTGTCGGGAATGGCCAGGTCCAACAGTAGTTCCACCTGGCCACCGTCGAGGGTTCCTCCGGTGCCGTACACGACGGCCTCTTCGACGCTCACCTCGTAGCGTTCTTCCAGCGACGGCTTAAACAAACCGACCGGGGCGACAGCCGTCGGTGTCGCCCCGGTCGCCAGGGCGTCCAACGAGATGGCAGCTGCCGCCAATGTGTTGCTGCCGTCGCTGGTGCCAACTGTCACGACCATCCAGATCCTCCCATCGTCGAGTAACGCCAACGTCGGATCATACAATCCTGTACCGTTTGGCACCACGGAGGCAAAATCTTGTGGTCCAAGTACCTCATCCCTTTCAACGAAGTTGAGGCCATCCTCGCTGCTCCAGAAATAGAGCAAATGCTGCCGCATGGTCACTGCCATATAGCTCCCATTACTGAGACGAAGCGGCGCAGGGTCAGCGTTTCGCTTGTCAGCGGTTTTTCCAGTCTCGCCAAAAGGCGAATCGAACTCGAAATCCCAGGAGAGGCCCTCATCAGAAGAATATGCGGAACGAACATTTTGGGGTGTGGGGTCAGAAGAGTACAGATATGCGTCCTTGGCCACGTAAAACAATCGCCATCCACCATCCGTGGTCTGAGTGATGTCGGCGACTTCTACGTAATATGTCGGGGACTCAAACGTGTCATCTTGGCCCTCGTAAACGGGTTCACCGTCGTTTAGGAACTCAAACCCTGTTTTATCAGCGTTCTCAACAAAGCCGTAGAGAGGACGTTTGATGTCGCTTTGGTTGTACAGCCGCTTTCCAAAGTAGCGACGCTTCCCGGATGCGTCTTCTCGCACGATTGGTTCCGCCAGAAGGAATCCCGTTCCCGCCGTCAGCTGGTTGAGCCACTTCGTAAAGTCGTCAACCGGGGTGAAATTAAGATCGCCACCGGACTCTTGCATCTTCCAGTCAGATTCGATGTAGGTGAGGACCAGCTTCTGCTCGCCGGGCAGCCACGCCAGATTGGGCACGCCTCCGGCCATTGAGAAGTCGGCGATCTCCACGGACATCGTCCAGCCGTCGTCATCGGGATCGCTGTCGGTGGGTGCCGGTGCCGCAACCGAAGACGCGGGCCAGAGGTAGATCTCGCCGTCCAGGTCACCGAGTTGGTGGGTGTGTGCTACGAGGCCGCTCGACACCGCTGTGGCGTCGTGTGGCAGCGCGATGGTCCGTGACTCCCCGGACCGGTTGTATACGGCATAGCCATTGGTGAACTCTCGGATGAACAAGCCCTCGACGCCGTCGAGGAGTTGGCGTTTGTCGCCCACTGGCTGTCCCAGGTCGGCATCCCAGAAGTCGTACCAGTTGTGTGCGTGGGAGGAGATGGGGTTGCCGGCGAAGAGTACGTGTCCGTCGGAGTGGGTCAGGGTGAGGGTGGTAATCAGGCGCATCCACTGCCTGTTCTCCTCAGAGTTCCGTTCGGCGACCAGAGCGTTATCGTCGACTTCTCCGTAGTCGTAGACGACCCTCCAACCCTCGAGACAGTTGATGCGAGGCTCTCTCAGGTTCTCTGATCCCCGGTAGAGGGATTCCTCGATTGCCTTCAGTTCTGAGACTGTGTAGTCCCTGAACCAGTCGGTCTTGACCGCTTCCATGTACATGCCGTTCAAGTAATGGGTTGAGCGGGGAGCGGTCCGTGCGTTGGTGTTGCCGAGGATCAGGAAGTCGTCGCTGACCAACTCGCGGATTCGGCGAAGGATCGCCAGTCGTGCCTCTATTTCCTCCTCGTGAGTCATGTAGAAAGTGGACCAGTCGATATAGGACGCGGCTGTCCGGTTGTGCTCGGCCCACCAGTCCAGGAAGACCCCGTCGACTACACCGGTCTGTTCAAGTGCGAGTGCCTTCTGGGCTACCAGTTCGATCAGGTCGGGGTTCCGGAAGTCGAGGAGTGCTGTATCGATTTCCTCCTGCTCGATGACGCCGTCAAGGTTGTTGTCCTTACCGAAGGCCGGGACAGGCTCACCGGCGGCGTCTCGAATCCAAAACGGCGAGTCGGGTGGGAAGTGACCGTACTCCCACAGGTTCGCGAGGCCGCTCTTGTCGTCCACGTATTTTCCCTCCCGGTAGAGGACCGACACGAGGAACTTGAAGTCGGGGTTCAGTTGCAGCATCGAAGCCTTCCTCTCCTCTGCTGCGTTGGGCTGGTCCCAGATGTCCATCGGGGTCGTCGACGGGCCCGTGTATGGCTGGTCAACCGAGACCCTCCAGCCCAACCCCAGATCCCAGAGACCCGACCACATCAGGTCGTGGCTGGCGAATCGTTCCAACTCGGACAGGTCCGGCCGGTTCTGGATTCCGGCCCAAGCGTTACAAACCCGCGGGAACCCAGACGGCTTAGGCGCGGGCCACTCGAAGATGACGTCGTCGCTGAGGGCGTAACCATCAGAGAAATAGATGGCCACGTTGAGCCTGTAGCTGGTGTCTTCGAGCAACGGGACGTCTTGTAGCACTCCCGAGGTGGCGTCCCAGTCGAACACTTGTGAAATGGGCACGTCAGGGGGGTTCACGACTGGCCAGACGAGGACCTTGTAGTGCATTCCGTACGAGGCTTCCGGGGGTGGGATCCAGGCGACAACGATGTCCTGGCCGGACCGAGTCCATTCTACGCCAGTCGGGTAGGAGATCATTCCCGAGTCGTAGGGGACCGACTGTTCGTAGACCAGTTCACTGCCGCGCCAGTAACTGAACGTGTAATCCCCCGGTTCTGGCAGGCTTCCACTCCTGGGTCCGTAGCGAACCCACCGACGGGTCACCTCGCCGGAGAAGTTGTTGATGTTGAAGTCTTTTTCGAGTTTTATCTTCTCTCCGGCCGGCGTCGTGACCACCACGGAAGTCAAGTCGGACAGAAAACACTCCATCCCGGACCCTGAACCCTCGTTGCAGTTGACTTTGTACTCCCAGCTTTGGACACCCGGTCCGTGCTGTGACCATACCTGGGGCCAGATCTGATGGGTGCGACGGCCGTGCTGACGATCCGGGACGATTGCCTGGTCCGTCGTAATCGGTGCCACAGTTGTGCCGACCGTTGTGGGCATATCCAGCGAGGGCCGGATGGGTTCACATTCGAACGGGTAGGCCAGCACACCGGGTTGTCACACGGCGTCGGGTTCGAAGCACTGCCAGTAGAAGAAGACAGACGGCTGTACCCAGTGCAAGTAGGGATCACCGGAAGGTGGAAAAGGCATCAACTCATTGTATTCAGGAATTTCCCCGAGCGTCAGAGGGTTGGGATTCTCAGACATGACCTTGAATCTGAACCCGGAATGAGGGTTGTTTCCCACTTGTCCGCTGTAGCCTATGATTTCCCCTCGCTGCACCAGACTC
>PVBE010216930.1_pt1 | contig 28219 bp, 28 predicted proteins | sample 1631181 | NCBI WGS metagenome assembly PVBE01 (sample SAMN08397723, study PRJNA350692) | Marine metagenome, whole genome shotgun sequencing project. | isolation source: water | place: Pacific Ocean | collected 2012-04
GCTTTCAGCTTTCAGCCCTCTTGGCAGCCGCTCGACGCTCTTTGCTGCAGCCTGCCATCGGAGCCCGCGCAGGCGGGGGGAGGCCGCAAAGCTCAGCATCGATGATCAGCTACAGGCCAGCCAATGAGCGACCAACAAGCTGACCGCTGACCGCTGACCGCTGACCGCTTGTCGCCAATGCACCGGGGCGCCCAGTAGTCGACATCGAATCAACCTTTTCGGGGAGCGCGGTAAAGGCTCAGGCCACCTGACCAGCTTGAGTGTCCAGTTCGTGGATCAGCTGATTCCCCGAGAGGCGGGTGGCGTCCGCGCCGGCGGCGTACCGCAGCAGGCCGGCCTCCTCATACCGCCCCTTGATGCGGTCCGACAGCAACCCGATGTAGCGCAAGTTCGGCATCAGGCGGGCGAACATCACGTTGCGGAACTCCTGTAGGCCCGGGGCGGCGAGGACCAGGTCGTTCCACTGAGCGCGGGAGAGCGTCCCCTCGAACCACTCCTCGTACACCTCGTGGGCCATGAACCGGTTGCGCATCAGCAGCGCGATCTCGAAGGCCCAGTCCTCGCGCTCCCGGCGCTCGCGCTCGGTCAACGCCGTGGAGATGTGCTGGCGCAGGGCCAGCACACCATAGTGCACATGGCGCGCCTCGTCCTGGATCACGTAGCGCAGGAGATCCCGCAGCAGGGGCTCACGGGTCATGCGGTAGAGGGTGCCGAAGGCGCCCAGAGCGAGCCCCTCGATCATGATCTGCATGCCGAGGAACTTCATGTCCCAGCGGGGATCGTTCATCAGCGCGTCGATGATGGTGAACAGGTTGTCGTTGACGGTGTAGAGCTTGTTGAGCTTCTGCTCCAGGTAGCGGTGGAAGACTTCCACGTGGCGACCCTCGTCCACAACCTGGGTCGAGCCGTAGAGCTTGCCGTCGAGCCACGGCACGGACTCGGTGACCTGGGCCGCGGCGAACAGCGCGCCCTGCTCCCCGTGCAGAAATTGCGACAGCATCCACGCCGTCACCGAGTGGCCGAAGCGACGCTCCTCCTCCACGGTGAGAGTTAGCCGCGCCGGCAGGTCGTCGAGGGGGAAGAAGTCTCGGGGCAGCAGCGGCACCTCGGGGTTGAGCGGGTCCACGTCGGTGTCCCAGCTCAGCGCGACCTCCGCGTCCCACTGGTTCTGCTTGGCCCGCCGGTACAGGTCGCGCATCTCGGGGAAGTCGTGGCGGTAGGTCCAGTCGAAGTGGGCGCTGTGGCCGCTGACCATGCGCGTCGGCCCTGCCTGACGCCCCTGGCGGAGCACGAAACCGCGGCCGATGGAGGGCAGCATGGCGGTCATGGCGCCGGGGCTCCGCACCGACCGCAACACCCCAACCAGCTCCAGCAGCGGCTCCAGCCGCCGCCGCACGTTTAGCGGGAGGTGCCGGGTCAAAGAGAGAGGGTTGAGCATGCCCATGGGAACCTCCTAGGCGTCGATGACCAGCGGCCCCTGGGGCCGCCCGATGCAGATGAGCCCCTCGCCACGGGCGCGCTCCGCGGTTGACAGGCAGTTCGGCTCGTCCATCTCCAGCTCACCCGACAGCACGCGCACCTTGCACGCGCCGCAGCCCCCCAGGGTGCAGCTGTGGGCCAGCTCCAGGCCCGCGTCGGCAGCCGCCTGCAGCACCGGCAGGTGGTCCGGCACCGACAGCTCCAGGCCGGAGCGGGCCAGTCGCACCGAGTGGACCCTGCCGCTGGCCTGGCGCCGGGCGCCGGGGGCGACGAAGCGCTCCACCCGCACCCGGGACGCAGACACGCCGCCGGCCACCAGGTGCGCCATCACCCCCTGCATCATGGCCGGCGGGCCGCAGACGAGGTAGAGCGCCCGGGGATCGGGCGGCGCCAACCGGGCCAGCAGCGGCCCCTCCAGGCGGCCCTCCTCGCCGCGCCACCTCGGCGGCGGCCGGGTCAGGGCGTGGACCACCTCCAGGTTACCGTGGTCTGTGGTCAGCCCCGCCAGCTCGTCGAAGAACAGGATCCGCTCCCTGGTACTGTTGCCGAGCAGGAGCCGTACCCGGCAGCCGCGGTCGGCGACGGCAGCCCGGGCCACGGCCATCAGCGGCGTGGCGCCGACCCCCGCGCCGATCAGCACCAGGCGCCGCCACAGGGCCGTGTCCCGGGGCAGCACGAACCTGCCGGCGGGGCCCTGGGCGCTCAGCCGCTGGCCGGAGCGCAGGTGGTCGTGGATCCAGCCCGACACGCGGCCCACGCGCCGGACCACCACCACCAGGTGGTCATCGGCGGGGTCGCCGCACAGGGAGTAGGCTCGCCGCAGCCGCTGTCCGTCCAGCTCCAGCTCCAACTGCAGGTACTGGCCGGGGCGGTACGGCGGGAGCTTGCCCGGCGGAGGCACCCGGAGGCGGAGCAGGCGGTGGCCCGGCGCCGGGCGCTCCACCGCCGCCACCTCCAGGGACAGCGCCCGGGGCGTCGCCGGTCTCGGCGGCCCAAGGATCTCTTCCACCGCGCCCCGCTGCGGGGCAAGGGCCCCACGGAACGCCCGCGAGTTGGCCAGCAGCCGCAGGCCCAGCACCCGTGCCCGCCCGGGCATTAACGACAGAAACGTCATCTTCTTGAACTATAACCCGCCGCGCGGCAGACGCTACCGGCAGCGCATCACTTGCAGAACTTCATCTTTGGATCATAGACGCCCTTGCAAGACTTGCCCGAGGGACAATCCGAGGAGGTCTTGCAGCTGCATTTTTGATAATGGCTATTGCAGACGGAGCCATTGGGGCTGCCCTTGCAATCTGCGCCGGTGCTGCATCGGCAGACGTTGGCCTTGCACTTTGCCCCGCCACTACCGCATTCGGCGTCCTTCGCACACTCCACACATGCTCCCAGGCTCTTGAGGCAAGTGGTGCGCAGCAGATAGGTGAAGGTGCAATCGCCGTTGGTCTCGCAAAAGATGCACTTCTTGTTGCTGCACTTTCTGAAAGTGCTGTCGATGGCCTTGCACTGGGCCGTGGTGCTGCAGGGCTTTTGACAGTGCGCAAAGGTGACGCTGCTGGTTGCCAAATAGCATTCGGTTCGCGTGGTATTGCTTGCGCACTCGCCGTTGCCCTTACAGGTGCAAACACCATAGGCAGCGCTACAGGCGGAACCATTGACATTGCCCTTGCAGTTCGCGTCGGCCTTGCAGCCGCATATGTTTCTGGCAGGGATGCAAACCAGTCCCCAGTGGTTTTTACCGGTGCAGTGCGAATCCGAGCTGCAACCGCACTTCCCCGTGGTGGCATTGCATTTTTTTCCGCGCAGGGCCGCGGCGCAGTGGGCGTCGCTGCTGCACTGGATGCACTTGTGCGTGGATGGGTCGCAGTGGGGTGCGCTCGCGCCACAGTCGGCGCTGGACATACAGCGCACACAGCGATTGGTCTTGGCGTTGCATTTGGGCGCCGAGGTCTTGGTGCAGTCCGCGTCTTTTTTGCAGCCCATTTTGCAGACCTTGTAACCGACGATGAACTCCTGATCGCAGACATACGGTTTCTTGCAGTCTTTATCGGACTTGCACCCACAAAACTCCTCCCCGGACTCGCCGATGCACTGCGCACCATGGGTCTTGTTCTTGCAGTCGGCGGTGGTCAGACAGATGCACATCTGTTTGCTGTTGCACTTCGCGCCCAGAGCATCGGGTCGATTGCAGTGTTCGCTCTTGGTGCAGTCCACGCACTTGGCTGTCTTGGGATCCTTGACGCAGAGGTTCTTGCCCTTCTTCGTACAGAGGGAATTGCAGCCCTTGAAGTGGTTCGTATCCGAGGACGTGGCGGTGTCCTTTTGGGTCACCTTGAGATCGCCAGACGGCCCGACATCAGGAGGAGATTCGGTGCTGTCACTGCAGCCCGCAGCAACCAGAGTCACGGAGATGGACATCACCAAACAGGTGGAGAAAACGCTGTGCATCACCTTGCCGACGCCTACCATGATATCTCCTTTGCGGTGCTGATCATGTACGCAACAACGGTAACAGACCTGGTGCACGGGGCAAAGGCCTCGCGGCGGCTGCGCTCTCCGTGGTTGTTCTTGGAAATCCGTTTTCCCGTCGGAACGATGTATGATGCGCCAATGACGTCTGACAAGCGGCCCCTCGTGATCGTCAACGGCCTCGGCGCCCCCGACCTGTCGCCCAGCGCCTACGGTGTGTACTTCAAACGCAGGGGGTATCGGATCTACCCCGTGACCCTGCCCTACCTGGGGTGGGGGGACATTCGCCGCTGCGCCGGGGAGACAGCGAAGGTGGTGGACAGGGCCCTGGCCGAGACGGGCGCCCGGCGCGTGGACATGATCGGCCTGAGCCTGGGCGGGATCATCGGGCTGTACTACGTCAAGTGCGGCGGCGGGGCCGAGCGAGTCCGGCGGCTGATCTCCCTCGGCGGTCCGCTCAACGGCAGCCCGCCCTGGTGGGCCGCCCTGGGCAAGCCCCTGGGCTTCGTGCCCGTGCTGCGGCAGCTCGATCCCAACAGCGAGCTGATCTGCCAGGTGAAGGAGACGCCCACGCCAGAGGGAGTGGAGATCATCTCCGTCGGCGCCCGGGGCGACCCCATGACGCCGCGCGAGAGCCGCCACGCCCCCGGAGTCGAGGTCATGGACCTGCCCGGCGGGTGTTTCCCCCTGGGCCACTACGCCCTGCTGGTGGACCCCCGGAACCTGGCCGTGGTCCTCGACCTGTTGCAGCGAGACTGAGGCAGCTCGCTCATCGGTTCTGCGGGCCAGACTTCTGCGCTGCTCACCGCCACGCGGATCACGGCGAACGGCCCCAACAGCAGGTCGATCAGCGGCTCCCGGGGCCCGTGGGCGGCGGGGCAGGGCGCACCGGCGGGGGCTTCGGGACCACGGGTGGCGGGCCCGGCGGCGGTCGGCGGGGCAGCGTCCCGGCGCCGCGCAGCTGCTCCCAGCGCTCTTCGAACCAGCCCCGCGGGTAGAGCCGGCTCCGGGCGGGTACGCCCCGCTGGCGGTCCTGCTTGAACAGGCGGTAGCAGGCCTGGAGCCGCGGGTTGGTGGTGTAGGTCGGGTTGCGCGCGGAGACCTTGTAAAAGCCGGCGTCGTTGGGGGTCCGCTCCCGCCGGGAGGCGTCGGGGGCGAACCAGCCCGGCACCACGCCGGTGACCATCAATCCGATGATCGCCAGGGCCAGCGCTGGCGTGACCAGGGGCGCCCACCGGCTGGCGCGGCCCTCACGGGCGGGGCGGTGGGCCAAAAAGGCCCAGGCCACGCCGAGCAGCACCGGCACCGGCAGCATGGGGGCCATGAGGTACTTGGGAAAGACCTGGGTGTTGGACACGGTGCGCAGCAGCACGGCGAAGGGGACCATCATCACCACCAGCCCGATGAGCTCCCAGCGACGCCGCCGCAGCGCCGCGCCGGCGACCAACAGGGCCGCCAGGGCCAGGGGGATCCAGGGCAGCACCTGGGCCTCGCGCATCATCTTCAGCGACCAGCGCTGCTCCTTGATGGCCAGCACCTCGGCGGTGGGTTCTTCCAGGGTGAGCAGGGCGAGGGTGGCCAGGGCCCGGGTCATGGCCAGCGGCCCGCCGCGCCCCCAGTTGTAGCCGAGGCGCGTCATCTCCGGGTGGCCGGTGACCACCCTGGGGTAGGCCCAGCGGCGCAGGGTGGTCAGCAGGTCGTTGTCACCGCGGCCGTTGACGCCGGCCGTGGGCTGCAGGATCTGGTGCCCAACGTTGTCCGCCGTAAAGACCATGGCCTTGTCCTCCAGGGTCGGCATGTTGACGGGCGTGATGATCCTCGCCGCACCCCAGCTGAGCAGCACCGGCGCCAGCAGCACCGCCAGCCGCAGCGGGATACGCCGCCGGGCGCTGGCGCCCCAGATGGCCACCGCCGCGGCCACGCCAAGCGGGACAAGGGCGTAGAGCAGGCCGGTGTGGTCCACCGACAGGGACAGGCCCACGCCGGCGCCGGCCAGGCCGAGGCAGGTCAGCGTGCGCCAGCGCAGGGCCGCGGCGGTGGCCGCCGCGCAGAGGGCGTAGGCCGCGATGCACTCGGGGTAGAAGGTCATGTAGCGCGGCATGACCACGTAGCAGGAGAAGGCGCAGGAGAACATGGCCGCGGCCACCCCCGCTGCCCGGCTGTACAGCACGCGAGCCCAGAGGTACATCGCTGCGCCCAGGGCCGCCGCGCTGGCCAGGGCGCCGGCAGCCACCCCGTCGAACAGGCCCAGGGGGTAGCTCAGCAGGGTGGGCAACAGCGCCGCCATGGGCTGACGCTGGACGCCGTCGATGTTCCAGGTGCGCAGGGCCTCCACCGTGATGCAGATGTCGGGCAGGTCCGAGGTGTCGGTGCCGTCGGTCATGGCGTGGGGCGCCAGCCACCAGGCCTTGATCACCACGGCCAGCAGCCCCACGCCCAGGGCCAGGGCGAGCTCCACCGCCGTGCGCCATCGCTCGTCGGCGTCGGCGCGCAGCGGCAGCAGGCGCAGGCCCAGGGCCACGGCGAGCAGCAGCAGCGGGGAGTCCAGCAGCTCCATCATCCACAGTTCGGCATTTGGAGTTCTCAGCGGCCCATTATACAATGAACGCGGAGGGTGTGGGATGTTCACCTCCACAAGTCGCCTACATATCGCGGCCCTGTCCGTGCTCGCCGTCGCGGCGCTCTGCGGCTGCCCGGGTGCCGCCAAGGTCTCCGGGTGCGATGACGTCACCTGCCCGGCTGGCCAGATCTGCGTGGACGGCGAGTGCAACTCCAGCTCCTGCATAGTGGCGCCGTGCCCCGAGGGCTACACCTGCGTCGGCGGCAGCTGCGTGCCTGCCTGCTCCGGCTCCAGCCCCTGCGCGGGCGCCCTCACCTGCTGCAAGGGCGGCTGCGTGGACCTGCAGCAGGACCGCAACCACTGCGGCGCCTGCAACAACGGCTGCGGCGTCTACGGCGACAGCTGCTCGGGCGGCACCTGCCGCTGCGGCTACTTCCCCTCGTGCGTGCTGGGCAAGATCTGCTGCAGCAAGCGCTGCGCCGACCGCACCGACGCCGGCGCCTGTCCTTCGTCGTCGTCGCTGCCCGATCTCGGGCTCCCGCCCCGGGACGGGCCCACGTCGCCCAAGCTGGACGGGCCCACGACGCCCCAAAAAGACGGCCCGACGACGCCCCAAAAAGACGGCCCGACGACGCCCCAAAAGGACGGCCCGACGACGCCCCAAAAGGACGGCCCGGTGGGACCGAAGCCCGACAAGTACGTGCCGCCGGACTCGGGGCCGAAGTGTGGCGACGGCAAGTGCAACGGCAAGGAGTCCTGCCTCTCCTGCCCCACGGACTGCGGCAAGTGCCCCTGCACGCCGGGGCAGGTGGACACGTCCAAGCAGGGCTGCGGCCCGTGTATGCAGCGCCAGCGCCAGTGCCAGCCCACCGGCCAGTGGGGCCCCTGGGGCGCCTGCAGCTACTACTGCACGGGCACGTACTTCTGCGTCAACAACAAGTGCGCGCCCTGCTGGCCTGGGACCACCCAGCAGAAGACCTGCGCCTGCGGAAACCAAACCCGGCTGTGCAGCGCCAGCGGCAACTGGGGCGGCTGGTCGTCCTGCGTGAGCAAGTGCAGCGCCGGCTACTCCTGCATCAGCAACCGCTGCGGCAAGTACTACACCGGCTTCGCCAGCGCCGGCGGGGGCGACTGCGGCTACACCTACTCGGGGTACAAGCAGTACGTCTACTGCCAGCCGGGTGACTACTGCACCTCAACCTCACAGCGCAAGTGCCTGACCTACCAGGACCCGAAGCAGGGCGACACCTACCACGCGTTCTCGGCGGGCACCGGCGGTTACTGCGGTTACATCTACACGACCTACAAAAAGTACGTCTACTGCAAGGGCGGCGATTACTGCGCCTCCACTTCCCAGCGCCGGTGCACCGTCACGGGCAACAAGTGCAACGCGATCTACCACGCCGGCCCCAAGTCGGGCGGGCCGTTCTGCGGTTATGTCTACACGACGTACAAGACCTACACCCGCTGCCAGCCGGGTGACTACTGCACCTCCACCTCACAGCGCAAGTGCAAGGTGGTCACCACCTGCGGTCCCGGCTCCATCTACCACGCCTACACCGGCGCGGGCGGCTCCCAGTGCGGCTACGTCTACACGAGCTACAAGACCTACGTCTACTGCAAGCCCCTGGACACCTGCTACAGCTCGTCCCAGCGCAAGTGTAAGAACTAAACCTTGTTGAGCTTCTTCTTCAGCACCGAGGCCGCGGTGAGCACCGGCGACCAGGACGGGCCGAAGGGCGGCGCGTAAGCCAGGTCCATGTCGTAGACCTGGTCCGCCGTCATGCCGGCGTACAGCGCCGTGACGATGGTGTCGATCTTGTGGGCCGCGCCCTCCGGGCCCACCATGGCGCCGCCCAGCAGCTTGCGCGTCTTGCGGTCGGCCAGCAGCCAGACCGACAGCTTGCCTCCGCCGGGGTAGTAGTGGGCGCGGGTGGAGGCCAGGATGCCAGCCTCGGCGGTCTCGAAGCCCGCGGCCGCGGCCTCCTCGGTCGACAGCCCGGCGCGGGCGATCTGCAGGTCGAAGAACTTGAACACCGCGGTGCCCATGACCGGCGGCGCCTTCTGCGCCTGACCCACGATGTTGTAGCCGGCCAGCTTGCCCGCGCGGTTGGCCCGCAGGGCCAGGGGGATCCACACCGACTCGCCCGTCATGCCGTGGACGGCGTCGGCGCAGTCTCCGGCGGCGTAGATGTCCGGGTCCGAGGTCTGCAGCTGATCGTTGACCGCCACGCTGCCCATGTGGCCCAGCTCGAGGCCGGCCTCGGCGGCCAGCTCGGCGTTGGCCTTGACCCCGGTGGCCACCAGCACCAGGTCGGTGACCAGCTCGCCCGCGGTGGTCTTGACCGCGATCTTGCCGTCAGCGGCGCGCTCCAGCCCCTGGACCATTGTGCCCCGGTGCAGGGTCACGCCCTTGTCCGCGGCCTCCTTGTAGATCCGCTCCCGCTGGCCCTCGGGCAGAAACGTCAGCAGGTGCTCCATGGCCTCCACGACGGTGACCTCGACGCCCAGTTCGTGGAGGTTTTCGGTGGCCTCCAGGCCGATGTAGCCGCCGCCGATGACCACCGCCGTCGCCGGCTTGGGGGTCAGGGCCGCCTTGAGCTCGCGCCCGTCCTGCAGGGTCTTGAGGGGGTAGGCCCCGTGGCCGATCAACGCCTCGAGCCCCGGGATTGGCGGCAGGAAGACGCGCGCGCCGGTGGCGATGACCAGCTTGTCGTAGCCCACCTCGAAGGGGCCGTTTGGCCCCTGGCCCGCCACCAGGTGCCCTGCCGGGTCGATGCGCTCCACCCGGTGCTGCAGTCGCACGTCCAGGCCGCGCTCCTCGCGGAAGCGCTCGGCCGTGATGATCTGCAGGTCGTCCATCTCCCGCCCGGCGGGGATCTTGTAGGGCAAGCCGCAGGCGCCGTAGGAGACGTCGCTGGACATCTCCAGCACGACGATCTCGCTGTCTGGCGCCAGCCGCCGCGCCTGGCTGGCGGCGCTCATACCCGCGGCGTCGCCGCCGATGATCACTATCTTCATGGGTCTTCTCCGTGGAATGCTAGCAGCAGGCGCCCCGGGACGGAGTCACCCGGATGGGGCTCCAGTACCGCTCGTCGTAGTCCACACGCAGTGGAAAGTAGCTCTTCAGGCCGTTGACCAGGGTACCGTCGATGAGGAACGGCATGCCGTCGACCTCCTCGCGCTCGTCGCTCTCAGTTGGCTCGTCCAGAACCAGCCCCAACACGGGGCCGCCTCAGCCAAAGCCCTTGAACACCACCCTGAACGCCTTGCCGTCCGCCTCTTGCTCTTGCATCTCGTGAAGCGCCTCAACGGCGCGCTCGGTCACGCTTACCATGGGTTCCCTTTCAACTTATGGGCCGTCGTTACTTCCATGGAGCCATCTCAGGGGCAGGGGTTGCACTTGTCCGTGGAATGACACGACGGGCAGCCGGAGGAGCAGCTGCACTTGCTGGCCGGGCAGGCCACCCCCGCGGAGCAGGCTCCGGAGGCGCACTTGGCGGAGCAACCGCAGGAGGCGGAGCACTCGATCTTGCCCTTGCAGGCGTTGGCGCCGCAGGTCACGTTGCACAGCCCCGACCCGCACTGGATCGGCTGGGCGCAGGCGCCGGAGGCGCAGCTCAGGTCGCAGGTGGAGGCGTTGTTGCAGTAGATGGCGCCGGCGCAGGACGCCGCGCCGCAGTCGACCTTGCAGGCCCCGCTGCCGCAGGTGATGGCGCCCTTGCACGAGGCGGCCGCAGCGCAGGTCAGGTCGCAGGTGGTGGACTTGCCGCAGTCTACCTTGCCGCCGCAGGACTTGTCGCCGCAGGCCACCTTGCACGCCCCCTTGCCGCAGATCACGGCGCCCTTGCACGAGTTGCTTTTCTTGCAATTCACGTCGGTGCTGGTGGAGGTGCCGGCGTCGATCTTGCCGCCGCAAGACTTGTCGCCGCAGCTGACCTTGCAGGCGCCGTCGCCGCAGAATACGTCGCCGCCGCAGGACGAGCTGGCCTTGCAGTTGATGTCGCAGTCCTTGGCCGAGCAGTCCACGTTCAGCAGGCAGGACTTGTCGCCGCAGCTGACCTTGCAGCTGTTGCCGCCGCAGTAGACGTTGCCCTTGCACGAGCCGCTGCTCTTGCAGTCGATGTCGCAGGAGGTGGCCTTGGTGCAGTCGATGTCGCCGGTGCACTTGCCGTTGCCGCAGGTCACCTTGCAGGCCATACCCGGGGGGCAGGTGCAGCCGGTGGAGCAGTCCATCTCGCAGACGTTGCCGGCGCAGCTGTTGGTGCAGCCGGGCGGGCAGACGAAGGCGTCGGGCAGCAGCGGCAGATCGGGGGTCTGCACGTCGGGGCCCAGATCTGGCTGGCCGTCGGCTGTCGCGGTGTCGCGGGCCAGGTCGGCGCTCGTGTCGGCGCCCTGGTCCACGGACGCCTCGGGCCCCCGGTCCTGCCCCTTATCCGGGGTCGTCTTGTCGGGGGAGAGGTCCTTGTACTCGGTCCCGTTGGCCGGCAGACCATAGGGATCGAACTCACACCCGCTGGCGAGGATGGCCATGCCCAACATCAATATGGTCGTGGTCCGCATGCGTGAGGTCACTGTTGTGTTCGGTGACTATAGCAGAAACCACGGAGATGCCAGAAAACCCAGCCCGCCACCACCGCCACGAGCAGGCTGATCAACTGTGAGGTGGACAGCAGCGCCGGCGCGCCGGCGGGCAGGCCGAGGGCGCTGTTGAGCCACGGCGTGGACAGTTCCACGAGGTAGGTGCGGTCCGGATCCGCCCTGAACAGCTCGATGATCATCCGCGCCGACGGGTAGAGCATGCAGTAGACCAGCATGGTCTGGCCGGCAAAGCGCTTGCGCTGGTTGATCCAGAGCAGGACGAAGAAGATGCACAGCTCCACGCCGGCCTCGTAGAGCTGGGTCGGGTGCAGCGGCGGCGTGGTGTGAGCGGTGGCCGCCAGCAGCCTGCCGAGGACCATCTCCTGGTGCGCCAGGCTTTCGGGCGGGAAGCTCACCCCCCAGGCCACCGGCTTGCCGTAGCAGCACCCGGCGGCGAAGCAGCCGAGGCGGCCGAGGGCGTGCCCCAGGGCCAGCGAGGGCGCGGCCGTGTCGGCCACCAGCGCCAGCTTCAGCTCGTGGCGCCTGCTGTAGAGCGCCGCCATGGCCAGGGAGCCCAGCACCGCCCCGTAGAAGACCAGCCCGCCCTCCCAGAAGTGCAGCGCCCGGGTGCAGTCGTAAATTACGGCCAGCGTGCCCCGAGGGGTCGGCGGCTCGCCGAAGGCGCACAGCCGGTAGAACGAGCCGGGGTTGGTGACCACGAACAGCAGCCGCGAGCCGATGAGCCCCGCGGCCAGCAGCCAGAAGCTGAGGTCGAGCACGAGGTTGAAGCCCACCCCGTGGCGCTGGGCCGTGCGTGCGGCCAACAGCACGCCCACCAGGTACCCCACGGCCATGGCCACCCCGTAAGAGGGGAGGATGAAGCCGTCCAGGTTGAGCAGGAAGGGATGCATGGCGCACAGGATAGAAAAAATGTGCCGCGGGACAAAGCACTATCGCTCCGTGTCGGCGGCTGGCCGCGTTGCCCCCGATGTGTTAACCGTGGAGTATGAACGCCAAGGGATTGCTCAAGGGGGCGCTGCTGACCGGGGCGCGTGCGTTGTCGGGCCGGCCATCGCGGCCCGGCGCGCTGGTGCTGATGTACCACTCGGTGGGCCGCGCCGGCGTGCCCTACACCGTGGCCGCCGACGTCTTCCGCACGCAGATGCTGTACCTCATGGAGCGCGGCTCGACGTTCCTCACCGTGGACGAGCTGGCCTTGGCGCTGGAGGCCGGCGCGCTGCCGCCGGACGCGGTGTGCGTCACCTTCGACGACGCCTTCGTCAACGCCGCCGACGCCATCCTCTGGCTGCTGGGCCGGGGCGGCAAGGCCACTCTCTTTGTGGTGGCCGCCGAGCCGGGGCACAACCACTGGGACGACGACGACCCCCAGATCCCGCGCCTGCGCCGCATGCCCTGGGACCAGCTGCGCCAGCTGGTGGCGGCCGGCGTCGCCCTCGGCTCACACACCGTCAACCACCCGCAGCTGAGCACCGTGGACGACGCGGGCCTGCGCCACGAGCTGTACGACTCGCGCCAGGTGCTGCACGACCAGCTCCAGGCGCCGGTGCCGGCCCTGGCCTACCCTTACGGCGACTACGACGCCCGGGTGGTGCGGGCGACCGAGGGCATGGGCTACCGCTGCGCGGTGACCACCCAGTACGCCTACGCCGGGCCCAGCTGCTACCCGCTGCTCATCCCGCGCTTCGAGCCGGAGACCCTCGACGAGCTGGTGGCCCTGGCCGAGGGCCGCGGTCACCTTTTCTACCGCGCCGCCGGCGCGCTGCAGCGTGCCAAAAACGGCCTGATGTTGCGCTGACCGTCACCGCCGCTGCCAGGCCGGCCATCACGAGAGCCGCCCGCCAGTGACAGCGGGGGGGCGGTCCATTACAATTGGTACCTCGGAGGAGACCCAATGCTGAAGAAGATCCAGGGCAAGGTGGACACGCTGATGCGGGTCGCGCCGTACATCACGCCGGCCAAGCTGGCCAACGCCGCGCTGAACCAGGCGGAGATCAAGGCCAAGCGTATCCGCTTCCGCAGCCTTCCCCACACGCTGCACGTGGAGCCGAGCACGGTGTGCAACACCGACTGCCAACTCTGCCCGGTGGGGCTCAAGTACCACAAGGACGCCAGGGAAGAGTTCCAGCGCTTCATGGCCCTTGACGACTTCAAACGCATCGTGGACATCTACAAAAAATACGTCATCTCGCTCAACATCGGCCTGTGGGGCGAGCCGACGCTCAACCGCGACATCCTGCCCATGGTGCGCTACGCCCACGAGCAGGGGATGCACACCACCGTCCTGACCAACGGACACTACTCACGCAAAAAGCTGGCCCTGGTCAAGGAGCTGTTCACCGCCGGCCTGGACTACGCGCTGATCTCGATCCACGGCATGTCCCAGGAGACCTTCGCCGCCTACCAGCCGTCCAAGGAGTTCGACAAGGTCTGGGGCGTCATCGAGGAGCTGGCCGCCTTCACGCGCACCTGCAAGCGGCACCGCGCCCTGTCCCTGGCCTTCGCCATCTCCAACAAGAACGAGCACGAGCTCGAGCCGTTCAAGCAGGCGTGCGAGCGCCTGGGCGCCGAGGCGTGCTACTACCCGGCGTCGCTCAACATCCGCTACCTCGACGGCCAGGAGCAGAAGGAGCGGCGCATCCGCGGCTGGCAGACGGACAACCACACCGACGAGCTGCTCTCTCCGTACTACAAGGACATGCTCAACGGGCCGGTGAAGGACCCCGAGGCCTACCCGCCTGCCTGCTGGCACATGACCTCGGCCATGTCGGTGCAGGTGGACGGCAGCGTGGTGGTCTGCTGCGGCGCCTTCCCGCCCAACGGCGAGACCTTCACCTCGGCCGGCCTGACCTGCGGCAACCTGCTGGAGCCGGGCACCACCCTGGACTCCATCTGGAACGGCCCCTACTTTCGCTCCGGGCGCCAGCTGGTGTTGCGCGACATCCGCCACCGCGGGCCACAGATCCCCTGCCACCACTGCCTGAACTACATCTCGTAAGATCCCCTCCTTTTCCCCGGTCCCTACCCGCGCCGCCTCCTGAGGGCCAACACCAGCACCACCACCACCAACACCGCCACCGGCCCACCGGCGGCGCCGCCCGTTTCGCAGCCACAGGCTCCCTCGAGGGTCGGATCGGCGCCGTGACCGGCGTCTGCCGGCGGAGGCACGCTGGCCTCCTGGCCGGGCGGGGGCTTGACGTACTTGTCCTTCTTCGGCGCGCCCTTGTCCTTCTTCGGCACGCCCTTGTCCTTCTTCGGCGGCACGCCCTTGTCCAGCTTGGGCGGCACGCCCTTGTCCAGCTTGGGCGGCGTGTAGCCGTATTCGTAGGCGCCGATGTCCTGGGCGTTCTTCTTCGGCAGGCCCATGTCGTAGCCCTTGTCGATGGCCGGGCTGCCCGCCTTGAGGTTGAAGTTGCCGCTGCCCTGGTTGACGAACATCGGGTTACCCTTCACCACCGACGAGCCCTGGCTCGAGTTGCCCTGGAACAGGTTGTGGCTGATGGTGGCGTTCTTGCGGGCCGAGCCGACGATACCCCCCAGGCTGTTGTCCATGATGATGTTGTTGCGGATGATCGTGCCCTTGACCTGGCTGTCATCGTCCGACATCTGCATGCCGTAGTGCCCGTTGTTGTAGAACACGTTGTTGTAGATGCGGTTGTTGCTCATGGTGCCCGAGCCCTCGGCCCAGTACTCGATGCCGCAGTAGCCGTTGCTCCAGCTCAGGTTCTGGTAGATGTGGTTGTTGTCGGTCTTTTTGGTGCCCATGGCGTAGTCGCCCACCGCCAGCTGAAAGCCGCTGGAGCCGTTGTGGTGCACGTTGTTGCGGTAGAACTTCACGTTGACGCAGTGGTTGAGGTAGATGCCGACCTGCCCCATGTTGGCCACGGTGTTGTGGTGCACCGTGCCGTCCGATGAGGCGTCCTTGCAGTCGATGCCCTCCTTGACGCCGTGGTGCACGTAGTTGTTGGCCACCTCGAAGTGATCGGTCTCGCTGATGGTGATCGCCTCGTGGGTGCCGCAGCCCTTGCCGCACTGGTCGGTCTTCTGCACGTCGTTGCCCAGCACCTTGATGTAGGACGACCCCTCGTCCACCACCACGCCGCCGTGGTAGCAGCTCGAGACGTAGTTCTTCTCGAAGATGATGTTTGTCGAGTCGGTGATCAGCACGCAGTAGTAGCTGGAGTTTTGCCAGGTCAGGCCGCGAACGGTGATGTGTTTGCGGGTGTTGATCTCCAGCACCCCCGACTCGTAGAGGCTCTGGCCCTTGCCGTCGATGACCGGCTTGGCCCCCGGCGCGGCGGCCAGGGTGATCGGCTTGCCCGAGCTGCCCGAGCGCTTGATCTTCACCTTCTCCTTGTAGGTGCCGGCCCCGACGTAGAGCGTGTCGCCCGCGTTGAGCTTGTTGACGCCGGTGTTGACCGAGCACCACGGCTGGCCCTTGCTGCCCGGCCCCGAGTTGCTGCAGCCGGACTTGCCGACATAGTAGGTTCCGGCTCGAGCCGGCGAGGAGGCGGCGATCACCACCCCAACCAGTGCCCCCAAAAGCAATGGTCGCGTCATTTGTTGAATACTGCCTTTGAACTTTATGTTGCCGAACTCGAACTTTAGCCCTCTAGGCTAACACATCCCGCCCCGACACGCCCCTCAGCGCCAGCGGCGCGCCTTGTCCTTGCCCACCCCGGCCAGGGCCGCCGCCGTGGCCAGGCCGTAGGCGCCGTACATCAGGCACAGCTCGCCCACCTTGCCCGGCGCGCCGCTCTTGCGTGCGGTGTTCACCGAGGGGAGCACCACCGTGGCGGCCAGGGCCGCGGCGCTCAGCGGCACCCCCACCAGCCAGCCGCCCACGGGCACGGCCAGTCTCAGCCCGAGGGAGGCCAGCTCCGCGCCCATCACCGCCCCGTAGATGTACTGCGGCCGCCTGGCCTGGGTGAAGTCGCCCTTGCGCAGCAGCTCGAACCACTCCTCGGCGTTGGCGCCCCAGGCGATGCGCCGCATGAACTCGCCCACGGTGCGCGGCTCACCGTGGTGCAGATACTTGAGGCCGAAGTCGCACACCGTGCGCACGCCGTGGCGGCAGGCCTCCTTGATCAGGAAGGTGTCCTCGTCCACGCCCATGTTCTCGGCGAAGCCGCCCACCAGGTCGTAGACCTCGCGGCCCATGATCAGGCTGGCGGTGCTCAGCAGCCGCGCGTCGTCGCTGACCCCGGTGACCTCCTCGCCTGGCGCGCCCCAGTGCATGGCGTAGGCCTGGGCGATCCAGGAGGCGTCGTCGGGCAGCCGCGGCGGGCAGCCGAGGATCAGCCGCCGGTCGCCCTCGAAGTGGCGCGCCACCGTGGCGAACCACCCCTCGCACAGCTCGATGTCGGCGTCGACGTAGGCCAAAAGCTCGCCGGTGGCCGCGCGGGCCCCGGCGTTACGCTGCCGCGGGATGCCCTTTTCGCTCTCCACCACGCGGGCGCCGCCCTCGGCGGCCAGCTCCCGCGTGCGGTCGGTGGAGCCGCCGTCCACCACGATGAGCTCCAGCTCCAGGTCGCAGGGTTCGAGCCCGCGGATGGTGTCCAGGCAGCGAGGGAGGTGGCGCTCCTCGTTGAGGGCCACCACCACGATAGACAGCTTCATCTCGTTCCTCCCGGTGCCTCCCCCCGGTCCTCGGTCAGGGTAGCTCGCGCCCCCACTTTTTCAGGCCGTCGGGCACCACCACCTCCACGTCGTCCAGGTTGAAACCGGCGGTCATCTCCGCGGCCTCGTCCAGCACGCTGTCGAGGTCCAGCTCGCCCGGGTCCTCCAGCTCCTTGACCTTCTCGAACATGGCCATGAACTGGTCGGTGATGGCCCGCAGCTGCTGCACCAGCAGCCGGGTCAGCGCGTCGGTGAACTTGAACGCCGCGCTGTTGTTGGCGTTGAACATCATGTCGAACTCGGACCAGCCCAGCTCCAGCACAGTGGCGTCGCCCAGGGCGGCGTAGGTCGCGCCGCGACTTCCATGGTCGATGAGCGACTTGTGGCCGAAGATGGCCCCCTTTTCCAGCATGGCCAGCTGCTTGGAGTGCTCGCCCTTGGCGATGAAGACCCGGATCTGCCCCTCGACGAGGAAGAAGCACGACCGGGCGCGGTCCCCCTGCTTGATCAGCACCTCGCGGTTGGTCAGCTTGCGCTCCTTGAGGATGCCGAGGATGGCCAGGATCTCCTCCAGGGTGAAGGCCTGGAAGAACGACAGCTCGTTTACGAATGGCAAGTATTGATTCATGGTCAGCTCCCGATGATCCGTTTCCAGAGCCCCATCCACTTGGGCTGTGACTGCTCCTCCGCCTTATCCTCCGCCGGGGCCTCCTCGCCGGTGACCTCCCGCATGATCTTGTCGGAGAGGCTCCGCACGCGCCCGCAGGTGATGAGGGCGATCTTCTGCATCAGCTTGAAGAACGCCGGCGACATCTGGTTGCGCAGCTTCATGAAGTCCTTGCGCTGGATCTGGTAGGCGTGCACCTCCGTGGAGGCGGTGGCGAAGGCCGACCGCTTCTCGCTGTCCACCAGGGCCATCTCGCCCAGGGTGTCTCCCGCCTTGAGCGTGTTGATGTCGATCTTCTCGCCCAGGGGCGTCTCCTTGAAGATCCACACCTCCCCCGATTCGATGATCAGCATGTCGTGCCCCGGCTGGCCCTCGCGGAACAGCCGCTCACCGGGCGAATAGACCACCGGCCGGCAGATGGACTGGATGTCGGCCAGCTCGTCCGGGGCCAGCCCTTTGAACAGGGCAATCTTGCGAAAAAAGTCGTCCATGAGCTTCTCCCTCTCCTAGAACTGAATGGTGGCCACGTTGTAGCCACCCTGGTCCACACAGCTGATGAGGACCTTACCACGGTCGGAGCACCACTTCTCGATCTCTGCTGGGAAGCTGCTGCAGTCGGCCATCACCTCGAGGGCGGTGCCGGCGGCGATGCTGTTGGCCTTGATCGCCACCTTCAGCACTGGCTGGGGGCACTTCATTCCTCTGCAGTCGAGTCTATCGGTCATCTTAGCCTCCTTATCTTCGTCGTGTTCACTTGAATCTTCGGATTTCAGCTCTGCTCCAGCACCCCCACAACCTCGCCATCCGGCGCCCGCAGCTCCACCTGCAGCGGCATCTTGCCCGGCAGGCTGTGGGTCGCGCAGGAGAGGCAGGGGTCGTAGGCCCGGAAGGCCATCTCCACCTGGTTGAGCAATCCCTCGTTGACCTCGCCGCCCTTGATCAGCTTGCGGGCCGCCTTCTCGATGGACATGCAGATGGGGGCAGAGTTGAACAGCGTGGCCACCAGCAGGTTGGCCGCGGTGATCACGCCCCGCTCGTCGGTCTCGTAGTGATGGATCAACGTCCCACGGGGGGCCTCCACGATGCCCACCCCTTCGGCGGGCGTCTGCAGCTCCATGTTGCGTAGCTCCGGCGCGGTGAGCTCATCGGCCTCGGCCAGCTGGCCCACGCGCTCGGCGGCCTGCAGCAGCTCAACCAGCCGCGCCCAGTGCAGGGCCAGGGTGTGGTGCACCGGCTTGCCGCCGAGCACCTCGAACATGCGGTCGTGCTCCTCCTGGGCCAGGGGCGTGGCCATACCCGCCGCCACGTTGAGCCGCGCCAGAGGCGCCACCCGCACCACGCCGCTGTCCGCGCCGCCGACGAAACCCTTCCAGCCGATCTGCCGCAGGTAGGGGAACTTGACGTAGCTCCACGGCTCCACGTGCTCGGCGATGTGCGCCGCGTAGTCTGCCGGGGCGAAGCGCGCCGCCTCGGTGCCGTCCGGGGCCACCACCCGCACCTCGCCGTCGTAAAAGCTCACGCGGTCCTGCTCGTCCACCAGGCCCATGTAGTGGGTCTCGTCGTGGTAGATGTCGGACAGCACCAGGTCGACGTAGGCCTGGTTTGCCAGCACGATGTCGTTGAAGGTCTTGATCGTGAACTGCGCGAAGGCCACGGCGTCCCTGGCGAACGCCCGCACCTGCTGGCGCAGCTTTTCGTTGACCCCCTTGGCCACGCCGCCGGGCAGGCCGAGCACCGGGTGCACCGGCTTGCCGCCCATCTCCTGCATCAGCGCGCGGGCCGCGCGCCGCATGCCGATGACCTGCTTGCCCACCTCGAGGCCCACCTTGCCGATGACGCCGAGGATGTTCCGCTCGGCTGCCGGCGCGTCGGGGCCCATGACGAAGTCGGGCCCGCCGAGCACGTAAAAGTGCAGCGTGTGGTCCTCGAAGTAGAAGAGGTTGTAGAACAGCTCGCGGATGGCTCGCGCCGTGGGCGTCGGCTCGACGCCGTAGAGGTCATCGAGGGCCCGGGCCGCGGCCATGTGGTGCGCCGTGGGGCAGACGCCGCAGATGCGCGAGGTGATCTGCGGCATCTCCTCGGCGGGGCGCCCCACGCAGAAGGCCTCGAAGCCGCGCAGCTCCGGCACCTGGAACACGGCGCGGTCCACGTCGCCGGCGTCGTCGAGGAAGATGGAGATCTTGCCGTGGCCTTCGAGCCGGGTGATGGGATCGATGGTGATTGTCCTGCCCATCAGCGGGTCTCCTTTCTGGCGCTCCCCACGAGAGAGGCCGACAGCGTGTAGCGGTAGAAGGTGCCGGCCGGATCCACCAGACCGTCCAGGGCCCGGTCCACCGCGGCGGCGTCCTCGCCGACCATGATGCCGCCGAGGGCCGCGATCATCTTGGCCCCCCGGTCACTGGCCGCTGCTGGCGGCCGAAGATGACCGCCAGGTCCATGACCAGCACCACCTGCCCGCGGATGTTGACCAGGCCTCGCACAGCCGGCGGCGTGCGCGGCACCGTGGTGATGCGCAGGCTCGGGTTGATCTCCTTGACGATGCGAATGTCCAGGCCGTAGAGCCGGTCCTCGAGGCAGCGCGTCGGTGATCTCCTCGTCCGGCTGCAGCGTCCCCTCCCGCAGCTTGCCCACCACGTTCTCCAGGTCGTGGGCCAGGGTGGTGATGGTGCGCAGGTCCAGCAGGGAGGAGCCACCCTTGACCGTGTGCAGCGCCCGGAAGAGGTGGTTGATGGTCTCGGTGTCGGCCTCGCCCCGCTCCACGGCCAGCACGTCGTCCTCCACGGTGGCCATGTGCTCGCCGGCCTCCGTGAGGAAGGCCTCGAGCAGCTCGGTGTCTCTCACGCCGACACCTCGGGCTGGAGGCTGCCGAGGAAGGCCTTGGCCTCGGGGGTCACCGAGGTGAAGCGGATCCGCAGCGCCGGCGGATCGTCGCCCTCGACGGCCAGCACCTTGCCGTACAGCTCGTCGGTGATCACCGCCCCCTCACGGTCCCTGAGCACCATCTTCAGGTTGGTTAGCTGCTCCACGGCCTCGTCCGCCTGCACCTCGGCGGTGTCGTCCAGCAGCTTGACCATGGTGCCCGGCAGCAGGTTGGCGCTGGCGTGCTTGCCGGAGATGACCGTGTACTGCACCATCAGCGGCTCGAGCTCCGGCAGCGCCACCTCTTCCTTGATCGGCAGCTGCAGATCGAAGGTGCCGTTGACGCCGCCCACGTCGTAGATCGTGATCGGCTCCTTGACCCCCTTGGGCATGACCTCCATCTGATCGTCGATGCGCAGCAGGTCGCCGCAGGCAGCCAGCGTCTGCTCCGGGATCAGGATCTGGCCGCCCACGGTGTAGGACTCGATGCGCGCGGCCAGGTTGACGTGGCGCCCGACGATGCCGTACTTGCAACGCCGCTCCGAGCCGATGTTGCCCACCACCACCTCGCCGGTGTTGAGCCCGATGCCCATGGCCACCTCGGGGTAGCCCTGCTCCTTGTTCCAGCGGTTGACGTCCTCCATGGCCAGCTGCATCTCCACCGCGCAGGCCACGGCGCGCAGGGCGTCGTCCTCCCGCAGCACCGGCGCGCCGAACATGGCCAGGATGGCGTCGCCGATGAACTCGTCGATGGTGCCGTGGTACTTCATCAGGATGTCGGTCATCACCAGCAAAAAGTTGTTGATGATGGAGAGCACGTCCTCCGGCGGCAGGCGCTCGCTCAGGGAGGTGAAGCCGCGCAGGTCCGACATCAGGATCGTGATGGCGCGCTTCTCGCCGCCAAGCTCCAGCCCCTCGGGGGTGTCGAGGATGTTGCCCACCACCTCGTCCGACAGGTAGCGGCCGAAGGTCTTGCGAATGAAGTTGCGCTGGATCTCGAGGCGCTTGCGGGCCTCGAGCAGGTCGGTGATGGACTCCTGCAGCCGCCGGGAGTTGATGTAGCCGCGGGTGTGGTAGCGGATGCGGCTGCCGAGCTCCACCTTGTCCATCTACTTTTCGGCGTAGTCGTTGGCGCCCAGCTTGAAGGCCCTGGCCTTGGTCTGGGGCTCGGAGATGGCCGACAGCACGATGACCGGCACCTCCCGCAGCAGCGGATCGTCCCGCAGCACGGGGAGCAGGTCGAAGCCGGTGATCTTCGGCATCTCCAGGTCGAGCAGGATCACCGTGGGGCGGAACTCGCGGGCCACGTCCAGCGCCAGCGTCGGATCGTTGCAGGTCTCGAAGACGGCGTCCTCGTCGGCCAGCTTCTGCCCGATGGCCTGACAGATCATCTTCGAGTCGTCGATCATCAGCACCCGTGAAGGGCCGAGATCCTCGTCGGCGGAGGCCTCGCGCAAAATGTCGCTCTTGAGGCGGTCGCGGTAGTCCAGGCTGCAGGCCCGCAGCTTTCGCGCAAGGGTCTGGTTGTCGGCGTCCCGGTTCATGATGTTCACGCCCGCCGCCGCGAACCGCTCCTCGTCGTCGAGAGCCCCCTCGCAGAGCATCACCGCCGGTACGTCGCGGGTGGCGGCGTTCTCCCGGAGCGCCTCCAGCAGCTCCAGCCGACCCGCCTCCTCGCCGGGCTCCAGCAGCAGCAGGATCACCTCGGGCAGGTACTCATCCGAAAACTGCAGCGCGTTGCCCAGGCTTGTGGCGAACTTGAGCGAAACGTCGTCCGCCGACTTCAGCGCGTGAACGTAGAACAGGCACTGAAACCTGGACTCCTCGATGAGTAGAACTTTGCAGTTGTGCTCGGGACGCATGCCCACCCCATTTCGAGCGCTTTCTCCCCCTCAGTCCACCCTCCTGACGACTCCTCTGGCTGTTGGGAAAAAAGGTACCCGAAGAGGGGATGTTTGGAAAGGTATTACCGACGGTGACAGCGTCGAAAAACGCGACTCATATCACCCATACGGGTGACCTACTGTTCGGTCATCGGGGCCTGCCTGATGGCGGTCCGGCGGCAGCGGCGCAGCATGTACACCGCCAGGCAGAAAAGCAGCAGGCTGATGGCCTGCGATGTGGACAGAAAAAGCACCGCGCCGCGGTCGTCGTCGCGAAAGATCTCCACCACGGCCCGGGTCACCGCCTTGAGGATGACGAACCACCAGAAGACCTGGCCGTCGAACCGCTTGCGCGGCCGCACCCAGAAGTAGAGCACGAAAAAGATCCCGAGGTTGAGCAGGGCCGAGTAGAGCTGGGTCGGGTGCACCGGCAGCGGGTGGGGGGCGCCGGCCTGCACCAGGCCGACCTCCAGCTGGTGGCGCCAGGCCGCGCCGTTTTTGGGGAAGACCCAGCCCAGGGGCCCATGGGTGACCTTGCCGAAGCAGCAGCCGTTGAGGAAGCAGCCCAGCCGGCCCCAGAACAGCCCCAGGGCGGTGCCATAGCCGAACAGATCGGTCACGCGCCACAGCGGCAACCGATGCCGGTGGATGAAGTAGAAGGAGAAGGCCAGGGCGCCGAGGAAGCCGCCGTAGTAGACCAGCCCCCCCTGCCAGATCTTGACGGCGCGCAGGCAGTCGCGGGGCGGGTGGCACCAGCCGCCGGCCTTGAAGCACTGGAAGTAGGCGCCGCACTGTGCGTTGTGGGTGCAGCTCGCCGGCACGCCCTCGGTGACGCGGAGCTGCTCCGGGGCGATGCAGTAGTTGATGTACTCCATCAGGTGGCCGTCGGCCACCACGTGCAGGACGCGGGAGCCGATGACGCTGGTGAGGATGATCCAGAGGCAGAGGTCGAAGAAGCGGTCGGGGTCGATGTCGACGCGCCGGCTCTCCCGCCACATCAGCAGGATGGCCAGGGCGAAGCCCACCGTCAGCAGGGTGTAGTACGCCGTGAAGGTGAACCGGCCGACGAGCGGCAGGTCCACCGCCCAGAGGACGGGGTTCATTTCTCGGGATCCGCCTCCGCGTCCGCTCCAGGCTCTGCGGGGTCCGGGGACCTGGGGACCCGCTTTTTTGGGGGGGCGTCCTCGGCGGGCCCGGGCTCGTCGTCCTTCTCCGCCGCCTCCTCGTCCTCGTCCTCGTCCCCGTCCTCGTCCCAGTCCAGGTCCCGATCGGCGTCCGCCTCGTCCTCGCTCTCGTCCTCGTCCTCGTCCTCATCCTCGGGCCGCTTGCCGATGAACATCTCCAGCACCAGCACGAGCACCCCCAGGGTGATGGCCACGTCGGCCACGTTGAACTTGGGCCAGTAGAAGACAGAGTCCCCGGGCAAGGGGATGCGCACGTCGAGGAAGTCGATGACGTAGTTGAGCCGCACACGATCGATGAAGTTGCCCACGGCGCCGCTCATGATCAGCGACAGGGCGGTCATCATCAGCCCCTGCCCGCGCTGGAGGTAGAAGAAGATGACCCCGATGAAGACCATGGCCACGATGCTGACCGTGATGAAGAAGGGCCGGCGAAAGCCGGCGTACTTCGGCCCGGAGAGGAACCCCCAGGCGGCCCCCGGGTTGCGCACGTAGGTGAAGCCGAGGTAGCCCGAGACCAGGCTGATGCTGCGGCCGGGGCGCATCTGCAGGTCCTCCTGGGCCCACTGCTTGGTCAGCTGATCCGCGGCGCCGAGCACCAGCACCACGCCAAACAGCACGATCCACTTGACCACGCCGGAGGATCCGCTGGCCGGCTTGGCCGCCGCCTCCTTCTCGGGGGCCGGGGCGGTGTCGGGCTCACCCATCAGCTCTTCTTTTTCCGGCGGGCCTTGCCCTTGGTTTGCTTTTTGGCCGGCTCCGCCTTTTCGTTCTTCGGCTTGCGCCCCAGCACAAACAGCAACAGGATCACCCCGGCCACCAGCAGCGCGTCGGCCACGTTGTAGTGCGGCCACCGCCAGCGGGGGTGCCAGCTGACGTGCATCAGCACGAAGTCCACTACCCGGCCGATGTAGACGCGGTCCACCAGGTTACCCACGGCGCCGCCGGCCACCAGACCGAAGGCCACGTCGGCCACCTTCTGGCCCTGTTCGACCTTGCGGATGATGCTCCAGACCAACACCAGCGCCAGCACGCCGATGGCGATGAGGATGTAACGCGAGCCCGGCACGCTGCGCAGCATGCCGAAGGCTGAGCCCGGGTTCTCGGCGTACTGGAAGGCCAGGTAGCCCGGGATGACCTCGGCCCAGGGGGAGCAGCGGGCGCCCAGCGGGCTCGCGCCGTCCAGGGGCTTGGGGCAGCGGTAGCACCAGCGTACGCACTGACCGGCGAAGCAGCTCGCGCCCTTGTCGCAGTCCTTGTGCTTCTTGCACTTCTGCGTCGGCAGCTGGCAGATCTTGGTGCTCTTGTCGCAGGTCCAGCGGCCGGGGCACTTGGTGCCCTTTTCGCAGCGGGGGTGGCACTGCTTGGGCCAGCCCTCGGGCTTGAGGTGCCGGATGGCCATCCGCTTGGTGATCTGGTCCGCGGCCAGGGACACCAGCGCCACGACGGCGATGAGCAGGATGCGGTTTTTCACGTGTCTTGGCTCTCCGCTCCACTGGGGGGTACGTGGTCCGTAGATGTACCACGGGTGACCCCGGAAGGTAACAAAACTCGGCGCGCTGTCAACGCGAGGCTGCGAAAGCCCGCTGCGTCCTTGCCATGCCCTCGCCCCGCTGGCTAAGCTTGAAGCAGATGCGCCGGCTCTCCCTCATACCGTTGCTGTGCGTCGCCGCCCCGTGGGCCTGCGACCAGGGGATCATCGATCCGGGGAACCAGGACGCCGGCAAGATCCCCATCGAGGGCGGCACCAGCACCTTCGACGTGCGGCCCCACAACGACACCCGCTCGCCGGACTTCCTGCACAAGGTGGACCTGACCACCAAGGTGGATTACCCCTGCACCTACGGCAAGTGCGGCAAGAACATGATCTGCATGGCCAACGTCTGCAAGAAGATGTGCGACACCAAGGGCTGCAACGAGAAGACCAGCCAGTGCAGCTCCAACAAGGCCTGTCTGTGGGCCTCCACCTTCACCGGCGCCTGCCTCGAGACCAACGCCAAGTACCTCCAAAAGTGCGGGCAGGGCTATTTCTGCGAACAGGGGACCCTCTGCGTTCGGGTGGGCACCAAGCAGCCCAAGTGCCTCAAGCTGTGCAAGTACGGCTGCCCCACGGGGGCGCCCTGCGCGCAGCTGGACAACGGCTGCTACGCCTGCATCCAGTGAACGATCGACAGGCGGGCGCCCAGGGAATATAACCGACCAATGACCGACAAAGAGACCCCCCAGCGCCTCTCCTGGGACGAATACTTCATGACCATCGCCAGCGTCGTGGCCAGCCGCGCCACCTGTGACCGCAAACACGTGGGCGCGGTCATCGTCCGGGGCAGGACGATCCTCTCCACCGGATACAACGGCTCCATCGCCGGCACACCCCACTGCGACGACGAGGGCCACATGATGGAGTCCGGTCACTGCGTGGCCACGATCCACGCCGAGGCCAACGCCCTGGTGCAGGCCGCGCGTAACGGCGTGAGCATCGAGGCCGCCTCGATCTACATCACGGCCAGCCCGTGCTGGAACTGCTTCAAGATGATCGCCAACGCCGGCATCAAGGAGATCTACTACGGCGAGTTCTATCGCGACGATCGCATCTTCGAGGCGGCCGCCACCATCGGCATCCAGCTGAAACACATCCAGCCGCGGCTGGAGGCCCTGGTGAATGTCTGAGGCCGCGCCCAGGGACTTCTCTCCTGGCCCCTGTAGGGCGGAGGCTTGTCCCCCGCCTCGGACGACGCGGGGGACAAGCCCCCGCGCTACTCTTCTGCTGCTGGCCCTGTGCACCACGGCCGGCTGCGCGCCCGCCGTGGTGCACCTCGAGCCCGCGCCGGCCAGCCTCAAGGTCGTGCAGTGGCGCGGCGCCGCGGCCACCGTCGAGGCCCTGGGCCAGCGGCCGTACCTCCGCCTGACCGAGGTCAAGGCGCGCGAGGCCCTGGCCGCCCGGGCGGGCAAGGCGCCGGCGGGGGAGGGCGCCGCGCTGACCGGGGTCCGCCGGGACGTGGACCGGGCCAGGGAGCTGTACCGTAAGCTCCGCTTCGACGAGGCGGTCTCCCTGCTGCGCAAGGCGCGGGGCGCCCTGGGCCAGCACGCGACCCGGCCGCAGCACTACAAGCTGTTGGCCGCGCTGGCGCTGCAGCTGGGCCTCAACCACCTGGCGCTCAAGGACGAGGCGGCGGCCCGGCGGGCCATCATCACGGCCAGCCTCCACGGCCACTCCCCCGCGCCCGGCGCGTTGCCCCCGGAGGCCGAGGCCTTTATCGCCGCCACCCGCAAGGGAATGGAGGGGCAGACCATGGGCGGCGTCAGCGTCAAGACCCAGCCCCCGGGCGCCGAGGTGCTGCTGGACGGCGCTGCGGTGGGGCGCTCACCAGTGACCGCCAGGGCGGCTGCGGGCCTGCACCACCTGCGCGTGCGCCGGGTCGGCTACGAGGACCGGGCGCTGTACCAGCAGGTCTCCCCGGGCAAGGTGGAGCAGGCCGAGATCTACCTCAAGGCGGCGCCGGCGGCCCTGGCGGCGCGCCAGCTGCTGCGGCTCCATGGCGAGGGGGGCGACCCCACGGTCGCGCCTCGCGGCGTACGGCAGGCCTTCGGCCAGGGCGCCGCCCTGCTGCTGGCCGGCGAAAAGGACGGCAAGCCCCACACCCACCTGCTCTGGACCGGCGGCCAGAGCACGGCCCTGCAGCAGCACCGCTGCCCGGGCCGCGAGCCGGTGCCCGCCGAAGAGCAGCACCTTTTTACCCCCGGCGTAGGGCACCGACACCGCCGACGAGCGGTGGAACGCCGGGGTGGCGGTCATGGGCCGCTGCACCTCGGCCCTGGGATCGAACAGCTCCGCCGTCTTGAGCATCCCCTTCTCCGCCGACAGGCCGCCCCACAGCAGCATCAGGGTCGGCGAGAGCAAGTCAGCGGTGTGGAAGGCCCGGGTGTCGACCATGGAGTGCAGGCCGGTGATCTTGCCGTCGCGCAGCCGCTCCACCAGCCGCACCGGCACGAGGGTCCCCGTGGGGGCGCCGGCGCCGCCGGTGATCAGCAAGGTGCGGTCGTCCACCGCGGTTGCGCGGTGGTAGAGGCGCGCCTGGCTCAGGGTGGCCGACAGCAGGCGGAAGGTGCCGCTGTCGGGATCGAAGGTCTCGATGCTGGCCCGCAGATCCTCCTTGGCGTAGCTGCCCTCGACCTCGCTGAGGTTGAGCTTGCCGCCGCCCACTACCAGCACCTGGCCGTGGGGCCGCGGCGTGGGCAGAAAGGTGGCGGTGTGGTAGAGGCGCTCGCGCTTGAGGCTCTCCACCTGGCCGAAGCTGTCGGCGCAGGCGACGTAGATCGTGACGTGCCCCAGCTCCTTGCTGAAGCGGAACACGGGGCTCTGGCCCACCACCCGCCCGCCGCCGCCGCAGGTCTGATCCTGGGACGCCAGGTTCAGCACGACGCGCACGCTGTAGCGGCGGTCCTCCGTCAGGTCCAGCTGGGAGAAGAGCTTCTGGCGGCCGGCGAGGCTGGCCGGCGCCGGCGCGGCCGAGACCACCTTCTGACCGGTGTCGCCGTCCAGCAGCGCCACCTGCAACGCGCCCTGGGCCGAGGCGAGGCTCAGCGATGCTGGCGCCTGCAGGCGGATGGTCAGCGCCGGATCGTCAGCGCAGGCGGTGAGCGCCAGGCAGAACGTGGCGGTGAGGAGGGGACGCATCGGAGAATTCTATCTCGTTGGTCGGGGGATGGCCACTGCCGGGGGGAAGGGAGGGCAAGGGAGAAGGGGAAGGGAGGGCAAGGGCAGAGGCAGGGGACTAAACGGCCGGTCTCGATTCGGTGATCACCACGCCATCGATTTCGTTGCGGCGGGCTTCAGGCTACAGGCTGCAGGCTACAAGGTTAGCTTTCGTCAGCTTGGAGTCATCAGACATGCGACGCTCTCACAATA
>PVBE010001745.1_pt1 | contig 28212 bp, 14 predicted proteins | sample 1631181 | NCBI WGS metagenome assembly PVBE01 (sample SAMN08397723, study PRJNA350692) | Marine metagenome, whole genome shotgun sequencing project. | isolation source: water | place: Pacific Ocean | collected 2012-04
ATATTCCCGTCGTCTGAGTAGTGCAGCTCCGCGGAGTGGTCCTCCGTCGCCGAGTGGGATGCTCCCGAGGACCATCCAGTGCTCTGGTTCCTCTCGAGGAGGAGCTCCGGTGTGCTCCAGGACAGGCTAACTTCACCAGACAGGTCGCTTCCGAGGTCGGCGTAGAAGTGGTAGAATCCTATGACTCCCGAGGAGTTGTTCACCACCAGGGCGTGCAGCCTGCCGTTCGGACCGAAGGCGATCTGGCCGTGCTGGTTGTTCCCCCCTGTGTCGGGGGCCGTCAGGCCACCCGGGGCGCTCGCGTGGAAGGCGCTGCCGTTCAGGTAGGCGCCCCTGATCGTCCCGCCGCTGGACGACTCTTCCCACCTCACGACCATGTCACCCTCCCGTGAGATGGCTATGTCCGAGGAGGTGGTCTGGGCGTGACTTATCCCAGTCCCCGCCGTTGACATCGAGCCATTGGCTTCGGTCAATCTGATGACGCCCCTTTGGTATGCGAGGTAGTTGATTCCGTTCTGTCCCTCAATGTCCCAGTAATTGTAGTCGTCCGAGTCGTAATGCGGATTCTCAGCCCCGTACATGGAGGAGTCATGGCGCTGGAGCCATTGGTAGAGGCCATCGTTGTAGTACGCGGCATAGTACCTCAGTCCATGAATCGAGAGTTGGAAGTCGTACCCGTACTGGGCTGAGTCTACACCAGAAGGTGCCGTGCCAGAGGGGCCGAAGACAGACTCCCTGCTCCAAGCACCCGAGTCCTCGAGCCCCGAGCATTCGCTCTGGTAGGAGTCGTTCCAGCCGTTGCCGTCGACGTCGACGTCTACCTCGTCGCATATCCCGTCCCCGTCGTAGTCGTTGGGCTCTGAGAGGCTGCTCCACCAGAGCGTGCCGCAGGCCTCCTCCTCGGCGTCCGACCACTTCTCCGCAGTGTCCTCCTCCGCTGTCTTGACGGACGGGTCGTCGTCGTCCGTGTCCACGTTGACGCCCAGCCCGTCCCCATCGTGATCGAACCAGTCCCTCTGGTCGAACGGCAGGTCGTCGTCCGTGTCGAGGTACCCGTCGTTGTCGTCGTCCGAGTCCCACAGGTCAATCCACCCATCCCCGTCGAAGTCAGGCGGTACCATGTACAGGTTGGTGATATGCAGGTCACCGCCCATCTCCCCGCTCTCGTCGCCGATGTTGTCGTCGCCGTTGCCGTAGTAGACGCCGAGCCTGCCATCGGCGTCCTCGCCCCAGCATCTTACTGTGCCGCCATCTATGATCGCACAGGAGTAGTAGTAGCCGGAGGAAACTGAGGACGATCTGGTAGTTGGCAGGTCGGCCATCTCCAGGCCTGCTCCCATCTCCGAAGAGCTATCGACGTCATCGGTCGTCCCGATCCCCATCTCCCCATGGACGTTGTCTCCCCAGCATGCTACGCTGAGGTTATCCAGGAGGACGCAGGTGTGCCCGTACCCGACGCTGATCGATGCTGCGGTCCGCCCGCTGCCGAGTTCGACGTTGGGCAGGTCGTCGCCCATCTCCCCATCCGCGTCACCGGTGTAGCCGGAGGTAGTCCCTAGGCCCGTTCTGCCATCTGCGTTGTATCCCCAGCAGCGGACGCTGCCGTTGTCGAGAATTGCGCATGTCGATGCATATCCTGCCGAGACGGAGACGGCTGTCCTCCCATCTCCCAGATCCACCGCTGGCAGGCCGTCCCCCATCCGTGAATTGCACTCCCTCGTGTTGAGGTCCGTGTTCAGCGTCGGGTGGCACGAGATGCCGTTTGAGTCGAGGTCGGCCCCGGTTCCTATGTCCTCGTTGTGCCCCTGGCCCAGGTTGCCCCATGTGTTCCGTCCCCAGCACTTCAGGACGCTGCTGTCGAGGATCGCGCAGGTGTGTGTCGCGCCTGCCTCTATCGCTATCGCGGTCCTGCCGGTGCCGAGGTCTGCGGCAGCCAGGTCATCGCCCATCTCGTTCGACCCATCGCCGATGGCGGTCGAGTTGCCGATGCCAAGCTGGCCGTAGCCGTTGTAACCCCAGCACTTGACGCTCCAGTCGTCCAGGAGGGCGCATGTGTGATGCTGCCCCGTCGTAATCTCGGTCGCGGTCCTGCTAGTGCCGAGGTCGACGGCAGCGAGCAGGTCGCCCATCTCGTTCGCCCCGTCACCGATCTGGGTGTTGTTGCCGATTCCCAGCTGGCCGTAGTTGTTCCTCCCCCAGCACTTGACGCTGCCGTCGTCCAGCAGGGCGCAGGCGTGGCTCTCGCCGACTGAGACCTGCGTCGCGGTCCTATTGGCACCCATAGGTACGAATGCCAGGTTCTCGCCCATCTCGCCCTCCTCGTCAGAGGCCGTGGAGGTGTTGCCATGGCCCAACTGCCCGTAGCCGTTGTAACCCCAGCACTTGACGTGCCCCTGCGAGGACCTGGCGCAGCCGAACTTGCCGATCTCGCTCAGGGAGACCTCAATGACGTCATATGGGCTCGACGACAGGGATTCACTGCCGTCAGAAGCTCCTAGGGGGGTCAAGGAGTAAAACATGGTGTCTGGGTCGTCAATCAGCATTACTAGGTGGGTGGAGGAGGGAGATGCCAGTGAAGAAGTCGAACCATGCCCGAGCTGCCCGTTGCTGTTGTCCCCCCAGCACATGATCCGTCGGACTCCGGTTGAGTCGCTTGAGTAGAGTGCGCAGGAGCTCCCGCCCCCAGAGCCAGAGCTGGTGGATACGGAGACCTCCAGAGGGGTCCAGCCGGCTACGGTGGTGACGCTGACCGGGTCCTTGGAGGTGACTGCTCCCACTCCGTTCCCGAGCTGCCCGTCCGCAGCCACCCCCCAGCAGATCACGCTGCTGGACGAGACGGCGCAACCATGGGTCTCGCCCACGTCGAAGGAGGTCAGGCCCGTGGTCCCCGAGCCCATCGATGACCCCGTGGGGTGGAACTGCGAGTTGCCCATGACGGCAGGGGACTGGTGCCCGGCGAGTGAGAAGGACAGGTCGTCCCCGTCCTCGTCGAAGTAGGCGACCCTCGTCTTCCCGTCCGCGTCTACAGTGATCTGCGTGCCCTGTCCGGCCGAACCGGCGTCCTGGGTTGTCAGGGTCCAGGATGCGCCGTCCCATTCCGCTAGGCGGAGGGTGCCGTCGTGGTAGGCGATGCGAGGGTTGCCATCGGCGTCTAAGTCTATCGAGGTGTACCCTATGACGCTGCCACTGGGGTCCACGGTGGATAGTGACCATGATTCCCCATTGTGATACGCGTAGCGGAGCAGCCCGTTCGTCGCGTCCACGTACGAGATGTGGGGGTTGCCGCTGCCGTCTAGGGCGAGGTCGGAGTGAGTCCCCACCATTGTCGAGCCGTCATCGACCGTGACGCTATTCCAGGTCGAGCCGCTCTTGGTTGCGTACTGCAGGGAGCCCGAGGAGTCGGACCCGTTGTAGAAGCTCAGGTGCATCCCTCCAGAGGCCCCCACCGCGAAGCCCATCCCGTAGCCGTGCGTGCCTACTTGCGCGACCTTCTCCGTCGCTGCGAGGCCATCGGCAATGACAAGTGACATCAGCCTGGAGTAGGAGATGTTCTGGTAGGCTATGTGGACCTGATCTCTGCCGTCCAGGGCGATGCTTGGGTGCAAACCCGTGTTCCCGTATTCGTCCAACGTCTCAACCAGCCACTTGGCGCCATCGAACCAGGCATACTCCAAGTCGTAATGGCTTCTGTCGGTGTAGGATATGTGCGGCCTGTCTGCGCTGTCTACCGCGATGGAGACCGAAGTGCCGATGTGGTGGTTACCCTGGTCGTGGACGTTGGTCTTAGTCCAGGAGGAATCGCCAATGCCCCTGTGCGCGTACTCCAGGAATCTACCGCCAATGTCGTAGTATGCGACGTGCAGGCCGTCCGTGGAGTCGATCGCTAGTGATATCGACCTCTCGCCATATATATTGTACCAGCCTCCGTAGTCATCGACGCTGCTAGAGGACCAGGATCCGTTGACCTTGATGGAGATGTACACGTCGTCGTAGTAGTCCTCGAAGAAGACTACGTGCGGAACGTCGGTGCTGTTCAGCTTGATCTGGCTGTTCCTCCCTGTGTACGAGTAGGAGTTCCAATAGCTACTTCTGTAGTCCTTGATGTCATCGTAGACCCATTCCGTTCCGTTGTGGTGCGAGTACCTGAGGTTGTAGCTGGGTGCACTGCTGTTGTAGACCGCATAGGAGATGTGTGGATTGCCGCTGGAATCCAGGTCTATCGATGTGTCGTAGGCGTAGTATGGGGTCGCGTCGATGACCTCGGTCGTCCATGCTGTGCCATTGTGGTATGCGTACATGACCGCATCGGGGGTTGGCGTTGAGTTCACGTAGGAGATGTGGGGGTTGCCCGAGGGGTCTATCGCTATCGAGGAGTATTGTCCGGAGTCGCCCCCGTTGTCCACTTCCTCGACATGCCACGAGGATCCATCGAACATCGCGTACATCAGGCTGGATGCGCTGGAGTTGTAGTAGGAGATGTGCTGGTTCCCAGCCCCGTCGAGCGCCATGGAGATGCCATAGCTGCCGACTGTGTGGGACTCCCCGTCCACGGCGGTTATGGTCGAACCGGGCTTCCTGATAGTCGCCATCTCCACGAATGCCGGTGACGATCCATCCGTCCCGTTCAGGAACGGGGCCATGACCGTGCTGCCCGAGATGTGGATCTCCGGGGCCATGCCGATCGAATTGGCAGTCTCGCCGCTGCTGGCCACCGCGTCTGACGCCAAAGCAGTCCCCGTGTAGACGGTCGAGAGCAGCCCGCCGTCCGCCGGCCAGTCGAGCTGCCGGTATGCCATGTATGCCGTCCCGGTGGAGTAGTCCAGCGTCATTGCCATGTGGTCTCCCAAGTCATACCCGTTCCTGACTCGAATCGTCTCCCATTGGTCGCCTGTCCCGCTGTTGTTGTATGCGAGCCAGGGCTCGTTGTTCGCATCCTGGTAGGCGATACGGGGCCTGTCGCTGTCATCCAGATCGAGGACTATGCTTTGGCACTTCACGCTCGAGTCTAAGACTTGGATAGACCACGAGGCACCGTCGTGAGCGGAGTATCTCAGGTCATTGCCCGAGTCGTCGCAGTACGCTATCCTGCTCAAGTCGCTGCTGTCGATCTCTAGTGAAGCCCAGTAGCCGACGGAGTACGTGCTGTCGACCACCTCCCTCGTCCATTCCGTACCGTTCCAAGTTGCGAGCTCCAGGTCGTACGAAGTCTGGTTCCTGTATGCAATCCTCGGGTGGTCGCTGCTGTCCAGCGCTATCGAGTTGTACCTGCCGTTGTCGTTGGAGTCGTCTACCGTGAGGGTCTGGTCCACCCAGTCGGTTCCATTGTGGTATGTGTAGCGTAGCGTGTCGTTCTTGTGGTCGTAGTAGGAGATGTGGGGGTTGTCGCCGCTGTCAAGGTCCAGTGATGTGTGCATGACCGGGTTGTTCTGGTCCATGATAGACTGAAGGGTCTCGACGGTCCAGGACGTCCCGTTGTAGTGGGCGTACTTCAGCCACGTGTCATCAGTCCCAGATGTCGACCAGGACCAGTATGAGAGGTGCAGGTTACCTCCCGAGTCTATCTCCATGCCGTTTAATGAGAACCCCGTGTATGTCTTGTCGTCATCTATGACCGCTGCGTCGGACCAACCCGTTCCGTTGAACGACTTGTGCATCAGCTTCTTGCCGCTCGCCCTGTAGTATGTCAGGTGCAGGTCCTCTGTCGATGGGTCCCTGGAGATGCTGAAGTATCGCGGGTCATGGCCGGTCACCGAGGATATGGTGGTGATGTTGCTCAGATGCCTCGTGTGGACGATCTGATCCGACGCCTCGTCGTAGGTCAGGAAGTGCAGACCACCTCCAGATTCCTCGCCGACCCCGATTCCTCGTGTGCTGTCGCATGCGTCGGACGAGGTGCATACAGAAGTGGTGCTCCAGGTCGCCCCATCGTAGCTAGCGTAAGAGATCCCTCTCCCGTCGTCGTAGGCCAACAGCCAGTTCCCGCTGCTGTCGGTGGTTAGGGCCGGGCTCCTGCCCACGTCACCCGCGGAAGCAACGGTGCTGACGACAGGGTCGGTGTATGTGGTCTCGGATGATGACCCCCAGCAGAGCGCCTCGCCGCTCCTCATCATCGCGCATGTAACCCCATCGCCGGCGTTTATCCCTTCCACTGTGCTGCTGGTCCAGTTCGAGGCCACCAGGCTGCTCGAGCCGGAGAGGTCGACCTCCTTCGGGTCGTAGGTGCTCTCTCCCTCGTAGGATGGACTACCGAGTATGTTGCCGTAGCTGCCTCCATTGTGGCCCCAGCACTTCACGCTGCCCGAGGAGAGCAGTGCGCAGGAGTGGCGGGCCCCCAGTGCCATCTGAGTCACCCCACCGGATTCGCCCCAGTTCACCCTTGAGGGTTGGGTGGTCGAGTCTACTGAACCATAGGCGATGTTTCTGACTCGTAGGTCATCAAGATGCACTTCGTTGTAGTACCCATACACGAAAATCTGGATCGAGACGCTGCCGGTGCCGGTGTAGCTGTCCGGGACCTCGAACGAGACGTCCTGCCAGGCCGAGAGGGAGCTACCAGAGGTGGTGGCGTTGGAGTCGATCTGCGTGAGTAGCTGCCCACCTGCGTATATCCTCAGGTACTCGCTGGTGTATCCGTTGTTGCCGTGGTACCTCGCCTTCATCTTGAAGGAAACCACGTCTCCCGGCGAGACGGAGAAGGAGTCGTCAGATGTCAGGGTCTCCGTTCGCCATGAGCTGTACAGTGCTCTGTATACATAGTCCAGACCCTCGTTCGGGCCCTGCATGTAACTGGACCAGCTAGAGGCCCATGAGCGGGAGTTGTCGGTGAAGTTCTCGTACTGGGTGGTTGTGCTCGCACTGTTGATGATCTTTCCAGTCCTGTCATCGCCCCCGTTGCCCCAGCAGTACATGTTGGAGTCAGTGCCCGTCATGCAGTTGTGGTCCGCGCCGGCGGCGAACTGCAAGACGGTAACTCCCGAGGGGAGGGTCACGTATCCCGGGGCCTCGCTGGGGGACGAGGTGCCACGGCCCAGCTGCCCGTCCGTGTTCCTGCCCCAGCAGACCAGCTTCCCATCCAGCCCGGTCGAGCAGGCGTGGGCGGACCCAGCATCCACCGCTCCGGCCTCGAATCCGGCCGGCAACTCGACCATGACCGCGTAGGCGCTGCTCGATCCTGCGGAGGAGCTGCCCAGCTGCCCCTCGGAGTTGTTGCCCCAGCATGCCACGGATCGGTTCGAGAGCACAGCGCACCCGAACTCCTCCCCTATCGCCAGGGCGTCTGACTCGGCAGAGACGGAGGTGTCCTCCCAGTCGTCGAATAGGTCGCAGACCCCGTCCCCGTCGGCATCCACAGGGGTCGAGGACGAGTTGGTGTAGTCGGTCCCGCACCTCATCTCGTCGAGCCTCGACCAGCCGTCCCCGTCTATGTCCGTGAGGAGGCCCGCGGTGGCGACCCCCTCCTGGGTGAAGGCAGTCATGGCTGCAGAGGTGCCGGGGTAGTACGCGTAGCCCCACATCTTGCCCTGCTCGCTGACCTCCACGCCGACCCAGTCCGAACCACCAGTCCCCTCCATCTCGGTCTTCTCCCACGAGCCCCCGCTCTTCTGGAGGGCGTACGTGCCGTCTGGGGTGGCGGCCATGACCAGGACCGAGAGGTCGGCGCCGACCGCTATGTCGATCACCCCTGTGTCCGTGATGTCCACCGAGTCGGTGATGTCCTCCGAGGTCCAGGACCCCGGGCTGTCGCAGGCAGACGAGCATGACAGGTAGTGGATGCCGTCGGGGCTGCCTAGGTATGCGATGTGCATCGAGCCGTCCAGGCCTAGGTCCAGGGCCAGCGAGGAGTTCCCCGCAACTCCCCAGTTGTTGTCGAATTGTCCTGGAACATGCGCAAGCGCACTTGTGTTGACCGGGGTGCCGAACCCGTTCGAGTCCAGCTGGACGACCATCACGTAACCGGGCTCATCCTGACAGGATGTGGCAGTACAGGACTCGTTTGCTATGTAGGTAACGTGAATCGACCCATCCAGTGCAACGTCTGTGTCGAGTGAGTTCGAGAGCGTTGCGTAGTCAAGATCGTAGTCTGCCAGCAAAGTGTCCCAATCGCCTGCACCCACACAATTGGTTGAAGCGTACTGTGCCGAAGAACAAGTGCGGGCGTACAAATCGCCTCGCAATTCGGAAAGGAAGGTTTCGTAACCCTGGAAAACGATGTACAAGTTCCCATCATTATCGACCTCTATGGAATTGGCTGTCGAATCCTGGAAGAATTCGTATAACTCAAGGTTGGACCAGTCCCCATCTACCTTGGTCGCGTAGTAAAGAGAGCTAGATCCAACACTGTCGGAGTCGGAGATGGCGATGTGTGGGACTCCGCCGTCATCGATGGTAAGTGAGACGTCCTTGACCCTGTTATCCATACCAACATACTCGTAGACCACCTCCGTTGACCACTTGCCCTTGTGGAATATCCCGAATCTCACCAAGTTGTTGGTCTCGTCGACGTAGGCCACCGCCCCGCACGAGTCGGGGGTCATGTCCGTCGAGGTCTTGTTACCAACGTACGAGCTGGAGCTGTCCAGGGTCTCCTGTGAGAGCGCCTCCCCCTCTGCAGGCAGGTCGCAGGGCTGGTCCAGCGTGGGCTCGGGCATGAACAGCTCCACGGGCTCCAGTTGGTCCCCCATCTCCCCCGCCTCGTCGCCAGTCGCACCGCTCTTCCCTAGGCCGGTCCTCCCGTCCATCCCCGTCCCCCAGCACTTGACCTGGCCGTCGTTGAGGATGGCGCAGGCGAATGCGTCGCCCACGTCTATGGATGTGGCGTGTAAAGAAGTGCCCAAATCGACGCTCGGCAGGTAGTTCCCCATCTCGTACTGCCCGTCGCCCCTGGTCACCGCATCCCCGTAGCCGAGCGCGCCATCGTCCCCCTTGCCCCAGCACTTGGTCGTGTAGGGCGTGCTTCCGTCCCCGTCGTCGAGGATGGCGCATGAGGAGCCGTAGCCCGTCGCGAACGAGACCACCGTGAGGTCGGTGCCGAGGTCGACCGTGTCCAGGTTGTCCCCCATCTCCCCCGAGGAGTCTCCCACGTCCGTGGTGGTCTCGCTCCCGAGCCTCCCGCCGTCCCCCCATCCCCAGCATGCCAGGCTGGCGTCATCGAGCAAGGCGCATGTCATGTCCTCCCCCGCTGCGATGCTCGTTGCGGTTCGTCCCGTGGGCAGGTCGACGAGCTGGTAGTTGTCTCTGAAAGTCTCGTCGTCGCCGATATCCTCGGTACTGCCTATTCCGAGCTGGCCATGGGAGTTCGAGCCCCAGCATGCCATCTCGCCGTCGTCCCACAGTAGGCAGGTGTGCGCCGATCCCGCGGAGACCTGCGATAGGCCGACCCCCCTGTCCGGGAGGAAGACTATCCCATTATCGTCGTTCGTATCCCATATAGTATTGGTATTGCCACGTCCCAGTTGGCCGGACCCGCTCTCCCCCCAGCAGAAGAGCATGTCCTCGGTGGTGTCGTTGGTTATAGCGCACGTGTGGTAGTCCCCGACCGAGATCGAGGTGGCGAGGTGCCCGGGGTTTGCCGAGTTGCCAGGCCCGAAACGGGCGATCGCAGGGATTGCCGAACCCATCTCCATGTAGCCATCGCCTCTCGCGCCGGAGCCATCCTCCCCGGAGTAGGACCCGAGAAGGTGGTTGCTTCCCCAGCACCTAACGGACCCGTCGTTGATCAGGGCGCAGGTGTGCCTCTGGCCGGCCCCGACGTCTGTGAAAGTCAGGCCGGCCCCGACGTCGGTGAACATGAGGTACTGGCCCATCTCCTTCGCGTCGTCACCGTAGCTGGCGGTGTTCTCGTGACCGGTCTTGCCGTCCTCGCCGCTCCCCCAGCACTTCATCTGGTCCAGCGTGCCGATGACGCATGCGTGGTTGCTCCCGATGTCTATCGAGACGACCCCTGAGTTGTCCAGGGTCTCCGACCTGGTCGGAGTCCCGCCGAGATCCTCGCTGGAGGGGTCCAGGGAGGTGAGCAGAATCAGCTGCGTGCTCGTCAGCATGAGCAGGACCAGGGCCAGCGCCCTGACGTGAGCCCTTGCTTGCGCTCGCATACCGTCCCAACGTCAAATTCCGCTTTTGATACTATCCGCGTTTTACTCTGATTTCCGATTTCAGACACCCCTAAGGGGGTGTCTGCACCATCACTCGAGGAGGATCTTGGCCTGTTCTGACCACAGCTGCCTGCGGATCCTCCCAGGCATGTACTCTATCGCGTCGTTAACCACGTCTGACATCTCGTCGTCCATCTTCGACAGCTGGTCCAGCGTCGTGATGCCTAGTGTGTTCAGCCTCTTCTCCAACGAGTCGTCTATCCCGTCTATCTGCTGCAGGTCGTCGTCCCTGCCTCCCGAGTCGCCGATCACCGAGAAGTCCACGGTGATGGCCTTGATCTTGATCCTGGCGTTGATGTAGTCCTCCTTCGACATGGTGCCCTCCTGTGCCTTCAGGTCGTTCAGCCTAAGCTCCACTTCCAGCTTGATGACCTCCGCGGCCTGCTCGGCCTCCGCCTCAGCCAGGCTCTTCCTCTGTCGGGCCTCCTCTGCCTTCTTCCGCCTCTTCTCCGCCTTCTTCTTGACCTTGTCCTTGGCCTCCTGGCGCTTCCGGGCCTCCTCCTTGGCTAGATCCTCGGCGCTGAGCTTCTTCTTCTCCAGCGCCTTCTTCTTCGCCTTAGCGATCTTCCGCCTCTTCTCCTCTTCCTCTATCTCCTTCTCGAGGTCCTTTCTGGCCTTGGCCTCAGCCTCCGCCCTCCTCTGCGCCTCCTTCATGTCCCGCTCTTCCTGCTTGGAAGCGTTCTCGGCCTCTATCCTGCTCTGCTTGGCGTCTTGGTACTCCTTCTGAGTCGTCTCCTTGTCCTTCTGGGACTTGGATGCCTCCGCTTGGGACTTCTTCCGGGCGCTGGTGGCCTTGCCGAGGTCCTTCTCCGCGTTCTTCCAGGCCTCGGTCTCCATCTTCAGGTCCTCCTTGGCCTTCTTGTGGGCTTGGGCCTCGGAATCGGCCTTCTTCTCGGCCTCGGCCTTCATCTTGGCTTCCGACTCCGCCTTCCTGTTCGTGTCCGCTGTCAGCTTCTTCTTCTCACGCGTCTGTTCCTCCAGCGCCTCCCTCTTCTTGCTCTCCTCGGATGCTCTCCTCTGGTATGCCAGCTTGGCCTTCGTGACTTCTTCGAATTTGCTGAGTGCCTTCTCCCTCTCCTTGTCGGCCTCTGAGGCCTCCTTCTTCGCCTCCTCGCCCCTCTTCTTGTGCTCGGCGTACCTCTCCTTGGCTTCCTTGCCCGCCTTGTTCTCGTCCTTCACCCTCTTGGCCGCGCTCTCGGCGCTAGCCTTGCTGGAATCTGCCTTCTTGGTCAACTCGTCTGCCTCTGCCTTCGCCTTGGACGCCCTCTCCTGTGCCGCCGCCCTATCCGCCTGGGCCTTCCTGAGTTCCTCGTCGACCTTCTTCATCTTGGCCCTGGATTCCGATAGGAGCGCTCTTGCCTTCTCCGTGGCCTTGATGCTCTCGTCTCGGGCCTTCTCTGCGTCGGCCTTCGCCTTCTCTGCGTCGGCCTTCGCCTTCTCCGCGGCCTTTCTGTCAGCCACCCCTTTCTTTGCATCGGACTCGGCCTTCTTCCTGACGCCCTCTCTCTTCTCGAGCTCCCTCTCTGCCTTCTTCCTGTCCGCATCCGCTCTCTTGGCCCTGTCTTCCGCGTCCTTTCTGGGTTTCACCGTGGATTGGTAGGACTTCTCCGCCTCTCTGGTCTTGGCCTCTGCCGCTTTCCTCTTCGAGATCGCCGCTTCGGTCGCCTTCTTGGCCTTATCCAGTTTATTCTCGGCCTCCGACTTGGCCTTGGTCTCCTCAGCAAGCCTGCTCTCGAAGTCCTTCAGCATCTTCGCCTCGTCTTCGGTCTTGGTCCGTACCTCCTTGACCTTCTTCGCCAACTCTGATATCTTCCCCTTGAGGCTCCTCACCGAGTCGGTTATCTGCTGCAACCTCGCCTTCTCCGAGGCTCCCTTCTTTGACTCCGCAGACAGCTCCGCTTCCGCCTTTCTGTGCTCTGCCTCCGTCTTCTTCAAGTCGCTTTGTAGCCCGGCCAACTCTTTCGATAGCTCTCCGGATTTCTTCGAGTCCTTGCTCGACTTCTCGATCTCCTTCTCCAAACGGCTCCTTGCATCCGAGGCGGCCTTTTTGGAGTCCTCTAACTTCTTCTTGGACGATTCCACTTGCCTTTCCAGGTTCTCCAGTTGCTTCGCCTCACCGCCGCTGGACCTCTTCCTCTTGGCAAGGTCGCTCTCGGCCTTCTTCCTGGATGACTCTTGGCCCTTCAACTCCTTTTCCGTAGCGGCCTTTGTCTTCTTGAGGTCACTAATCTTTAGCGATGTTTCTTTGATCGACTCTGTGGTCTTCTTGAGTTCCAGTTCGGCCTTCTCCCTTGCCTTCTTGGCACTCTCCAGATCTTTCTCCGCGGCCGTCCTCTCTTTGGCGGCCGCAGCCGCGGCCTTCTTCTGCTCTTGCAGCCTCTTCTTCTCAGCATCCGCCTTCTTCTTCGCCGCATCCGCGGCCTTCTTCTCAGCATCCGCCTTCTTCTTCGCCGCTTCTGCTGCCTGCTTGTCTTTGGCCGGGTTGCTCCCCTTGCCGTCAGCCATGTAGGGTCTTGTTAGTCCGGATATATTTAGGATGCGGAAGGACCCTCCCGATGAATCGAAACTTTGCTTCCGTTGCTGGCCTAGTTAACTATCGCTGGTTGGAGTCTTCTGCCTTGGAATTCTCTCGACTTTAGCACGTCGATGACGTAAGAGGCCTTCTTCACGTGGATCTCTACCGTGGACTCGCCATCTCCCATCGATATTTCTCCGATAGCCACCTCCGGGACCCTCGCCTGGTCGACAATCCAGTCAGACAGTGCGAGCTTGCTTGAATCGCCTTTCCCCAGGGAGAGCCTAACGGTGACCATTCCGAAGCAGTCCGAGAGCTCGTCCCAGTCTTCCTTCAGCCTCGCCATCTCCTTGGTCCCCTCTGGTAGCTCTGGGGCATCCACCATAGGGATGGTCATCCCCCAGGTGTTGGCAATCTTGTCCAGTTGGGGCATTTCTGAGCCTCCTACGAAGCTCCATGCCTGGCCGCTCCTGCCCATTCTTCCAGTGCGGCCGATCCTGTGGACGTATGACTCCGTCTCATCTGGGAGGTCGTAGTTGACCACGTGCGTGATGCCATCAACGTCCAGCCCCCTTGCCGCAACGTCGGTGGCCACCAGGATGCTCTTCTTCCCGTCGCGGAAGGCGTCCAGAATCCTCTCCCTCTTGTTCTGTGCCATGTCCCCATGGAGTGCCGCTGAGTCCACTCCCTGCCTTTCGAGCCTCTCATCCAGCATGTCGACCATCCTCTTCGTGTTGGTGAAGATCAGCATCTGGTCGCCTTCGGACATGTTCGCAACTATTCTTCCCAGCGCCCACATCTTGTTGAGCCGGCCGACCTTAATCGCGAATTGGTCAATCTCGGGGACCTCGACCTCGAGGTCCTCGCTCATGACGTGTATGGGGTCATCGGTGAACTCCTCCGTTGCATCGAGGACCTCCTGGGGGAATGTTGCGCTGAATAGCAGGGTCTGCATCCTCCCAGTCATCTTCTCCACAATCCATAGTACATCGGGGAAGAACCCCATGTCAAGCATCCTGTCTGCCTCGTCTAGGCAGAAAATTTCGATACTCGGGAGGTCGATGTGGCCCCTCTTGCTCATGTCGATGACCCTTCCAGGGGTTCCAACGATGACATCGACCCCCTTGTCAAGCAGTTTCGCCTGCTTTTCTATGTCGGTTCCGCCGTACACCGTCTCGATATTGAGGCCCTTCTTGCCTTGGAGGCTTGACATCTCATCGGCCACTTGTACGGCCAACTCTCTTGTTGGGCAGAGTACCAGGGACTGCAGGGCACCATTAGGCTCGCACGACTCGATGATGGGGATCCCGAATGCTCCGGTCTTTCCGGAACCGGTCCTGGCCTGTCCCACTACGTCCTTGCCCTTGCGGGCAACTGGGATGGATTCGGCTTGAATCTGGGTCGGCTCTCCCCATCCCATCCCTTTGATTGCATCTGAGACATTGCTCTCTAGATCCCAGTCGTTGAAGGTTACGGGGGACATCGTTTGGCCTCAGGACCAGGTCTCAGCTTCTCTGATGTCCTTCTGGAGCTCTCCCATCCAGTACTTCCGGCAGTTCTCCTTGGTCAGGAACTGGTCTTTGCTAGAGAATCCGTGGTTGTAGTGGCCCTTGTCCGCATTGGCCCACTGGTCCTTCCGGCGCTTGTGGAACTTCTGTAGTACATGATTCCTCATGTACTGCCTGAACTTCAGGGCCTTGGTTCGGTTAACTCCCTTCGGGGTGATGCCTTCCCACAGCTTCTCGAATCGCGCCAACTTCTCGTCGAATTCGTCACTCATCTGCTTTCCTCGCTGGCCGGCCGACCTGACCGGCGTTTATCATCCTCACCCATGGGAGGTAGGTCTGGGGGAGGCCGCTCCTCATCCTCATTGGGTACGTACTCGGCAGGTGCAAGCTTGCGATTCTTCTCTTCTTCGGTACCCCCGAAATCAGGGTCCAAAGCGAGGGACTGGAGCTTCTTCCTGAGGCTCGGGTCCTTCTCCTTCTTCAGCAGCTCTCCCGCAGCCTCTCTGAGCTCTTGCCCAGACAGGATTATGGAAATCTGACTTATGCAGGCCTTCCTCATCTCCAAGTCATCATCGGAAGCGCCCTTCAGTATCATCTGGACGACCCTCGGGCTCTGGATGTCGAGCTTCTTGAGTGCCTTGATCACATAGTTCCTGATCGCCCTATCGCTCTCTCCAAGGCTCGATTCCACCAGTATTACGGCGACCCTGGGTTCGACGTCGGCCAGAATAGTCAGCGTTTTGGCTGCGTTCCTCCTGACTCTGACCTCTTCGTCCTGGAGGGACCAAGTGATCAGGTCCCATGCCTCCGCACCGCCCTTGGATGCTACCGTCCGGAGAATCAACGAGCCCCTGATCCTGAGGTCAACGTCGCCCTCCCTGATGATCTCGTCTAGGTGGAGGCACCCTACCTCTGGCCATTCTCTCGCAGTAAGCTTGAGTGCCTCGAATGCGTTATCCCGATGCGCCTTTCTTTGGTCGCGCAGCTCTCTGCGAATCATCTCCTCGCATCCTGAGGGGAAAAGTGGAGCTATTTTCTTCAAGCAGCCCATGGCCTCCTCTCTAACGGCCTCCTCGTCGTCAAGCAACCTATCAGAGAGGCAGTGGAGTAGTATCCCCTGTCTCCTGAGGGCGAATGATGGGAGGACCTTCAACGCGGCTATTCTTACATCGGGGAAGTCATCCTCAAGAGCGTCAACTAGGGTTTCGTAGGCCATTTCTACATCCGTCCCCCTCACTTTGCTGAGGGCCTTGATCGCGTCAATTCTCCCAAGCTTCCACCTTTTCCCATCAGCCAGAATCTCTACCTTGTCAGACTTCCCCGTTGCAAGAGGGAGTATTTCAGAGACTTCAAGACGCTGCCATGGCCCCCTTTCGGGGTACAAGGCAGCAATTCCTGTCTTTTTCTCGCCCTTCCTTTTCCCAACGCCGATTCTTTTCCCCGTCCTCGGGTCGCGTGCAATGTACTCCCTGGACATAGAAAATCGCACGCGGATAGTGGCACCACACTTCAACCAAGCGCGGATTTGTTCGGCGCAACCATGAAGCGCGATATCTCGTACCAAGCCCTGAAAATGTCTTCAGAGGCAGAAATCGAGATTTCCAAGCTACTCCATTCTTCTTTCAATGGAGGGGCCGGGGAGCAGATCGGATTGAGGGACCTAGCTCGCATGTGGTCATTGGAGATGCAGTGGTTCTCCCCAGAAGCTGCAATTTCGCTGGCTGAGAAGCTACATGCCTCTGGTTGGCTAGTCGGGGAGCCCGATTCTCTATTTCCATGCCAGTCGTCATTCGAACACTCCCCGGAACTAGGATGGAGGCCATTCTTGTCCCGGGTGGGGGAGGTTCCAGAGCCATCGGGGGAACCTCCTGTGATTGTTGCGAGAACGGCCAATGCACCGGCGATTGTCAAAACCGAATCTGGAGATGTTTCAGAGGACCCGAAGGGGTCCAAGTTAGCATCTAGGATTGCTTCTATGTCGGGTCTGGAGAAGCGAGAGGTGATTCGCAGGGCACAGAGGAAGAGGAGGGCATTGGGGCCAGTCTCGCTCGAGGTGTCGATGCTACTTTTGGCCAGGGAGCAGAACCTCGAGATGGACCAACTCGTGGAAGCAAACTAGTTCGATGACCCATTGCCATTGGTCCTGACCTCAGCTGCCAGTAGCCCGGGCAGCACGAGAAGGGCGAGGATTAGTGAGAAAGCAACAGAAATAGAGCTCACAACTCCGAAGTCCCTAATCACTGGAATTGGGGACAGGAGGAGTACCATGAAACCGCAGATCGTGGTCCCGGCAGACATTAGAAGGGCGGAACCGGTATTTGCGTACATGTCCTTCATTGCAGGCCAGATGGCCATCCCCGATGCCCTGTTCGACTCGAACCTCCTCCATACGTGAATCGAGTAGTCGATCCCCAGCCCTATTGTCAGAGCCGTGATCATAATTGTTAGTACGTTCCAGTTTATTCCCAGTACCGCCATCGAACCAACAACCCACGACCCGGCAAGCCCTACTGGGAGTATGACCAGCAGCGATTGCCCGATCCTCCTCGTCAGGGCTGCTAGCACCAGGAGTGACACTGTAAGGCTGATTGCCGTAGAACTGACTATCGATGAGATTAGGCCGGAAAGGAGGTTGGACAGGGTCATCAGGTCGCCGACTGCATATGCCCTCCCCCCAGTATCGGACGAGACTATGAAAGACTCCTCCCTCATGTCGTTTGAGATCTGCTCGACCATTGCACTGCTCTGGGCCTCTACGTCCACTCGGATTCTGAGGAATTTTATCGCAGAGCCGTCATCAGTCAAACCGACATGCTCGCCGGCCCTCTCTGACCAGGTTGTCCCCCTAAGCTGGTCTCCTACCGTGTCATTCGACAATAGGGATGAGAGGGCAGCGGCTAGGTCTCCTTCGACGAAACCATCGCTTGGGGCCAGGTCCTCTCCGAACACCTCTAGGTTGTGCTCGGAACCAAATCCTGGGTCCTGCTCGATTGCATCGGCAACAATCCTGTAAATGCTGTCATAAGAGGCCCATTCGTTGCTAGTTCCAGGGGCCTCGGTTACCACGGTCCCCTCCATTCTGGCGAGCGCGTCCTCCAAATCGCCCAGGGCTTCGATTAGAACCTCCTCGCTGTCGAAAGAAGCCTCTCCCTGTCCTGGCTCAACGAGGATGTAGACGGACTTCAGCGCGTTGACCTCGTAAGACTGGTAGAGGTCCTCCCTGATCTCCATGATCTCCATTTCATCTTCTGATAGGAAGTCAGTCAACTCAAAACTAGTGTCTAGGCCCTGCATTGCAACCACCACTGATCCTGCAGTGATTATGGCCACGGACAAGAGGACCAGCGGGGCATTCCCTCTCTGGAAGTCGGCAGCACTCTCGGCCAAATTGCCCAATTCAAGCCCTCTCCTTCGCGTTGCCCCCATTGTTCTCTCTACGAATACGTGCATGGCACCCACGGTTACCGTGCTCGCCAAGAAGGCGCACACAACGCCCAGAGCGAGGGTTGCTCCGAAGGTCCTGAGCGGGGGGAGCGGGGATAGCGAATTGGCGAGGAATGCGAAGACGGTGGTGATCACTGCCAGTGATAGGGCCACCCTAAGCTCCATCAGAGCCTTCGCCCATGCCTCTGACGAACTGCTAGAGCCTTCCTTTGCACGTTCGTATGCCCTCTGAAGATGGATTGAGTAATCTATCCCAAGTCCAAGAACCACCGGAGCAACAGCAATCTCCAGGATGGAGAAGCGCATCCCCATCAGGGAAATCGCCCCATAGGTCCAGACCAGTGATGCCAGTAGTGCGACAAGAGGGGCAACAACCATTGTCGCGGATCGGAATGTGAGTGCGAGAAGCAAGACTACGACAATGACCGCGAGGAAAATTAGCCAAACCAGGTTATCCAGTGTCGATTCGTTGATGTCATTGCTGATCAGATCATCCGAAATTACCCCGTATTCCAGGATGCTCTCCCCACTTAGCATCGTCCTGATCTGATTTGCATGCATCTGCCGGTCATCACTGTCTATCTCCCCGCTAATTTCTATTAGCCACAGGGTGCTACTGGCGCTAGGTGTGGGGTTTCCTTCCCCGCTCTCAAGCCAATCGCAGACAGGCGAGTAATCCAGGTCCTTGTGTAGCAATGCCGATGATGCGAAGGCAGCGGTGGCAATCGACCTCTCATCGCTACCGATTGCATCGCCACATTCCTCATCCTCGAGAACCGCATCCAACATCTCCTTCCAATCGTTGAATTCGGAGAGATCGCCGGTATGGTTGCGCTGCTCCAAGAATCTCCCAAGTACCTCGGCGGCATTAATCTGAGAGTCTATGAAAAAGCCGTTTTCATCGGAATACGACTGAACCATTGAATGATCATCGGCCAGCTGTTGTAGAGCCTTCATTTCTAGGACGTTTGCGAATTGGTCCTCACTCGCCGAGGGTTTGACGTTGATGTAAATCAGATGCGGGGAAGTCCCAATAGCCTCCTCTATCCTTTCCTGTGCATCATCCGCATCTGTCTCGGGGGCGAATGCAGAGAGGTCAGTGGTGAAAGCTAAACTGCCTACTAGGAAATATGCTAGAAAACCAGTCAATAGGAGGCTTGTCAGTAGGATTGGTAAAGACATCCTCTCAAAGGATTCAGCCACTCGCTTTGTCATGGCTTCCATCCCTGACATCGTTGCCCCCCAAAACCTCCCGATGTAAAACTTAGGGGAAGTTTGGGGTTAGTTTCGCTCGGCTTTGGCATGCAAGGCCTCAAAAGGACCACTCCAGTCGAGCGTCCGTCCTATGCCAGTTAAAGTATTGAAGAACGAGGGTCGAGAACTACGAATCAGAGTCATTGACGGTAATCACACGGCACTCCAGATGTTCCGCTCTCGCCTCAATGATAGGGACGATGTCGAATATGCAAACTACTTCCAGAACCATCCGGACCTCGACGACCCGGAACTATACGTTCGCACGGTTAAAGGGAAGAAGGCAGATAAGATTCTCAAAGACATATGCTCCGAGATCACCAAAGAATTCTCCAGCATCAAGCTTTGAGGGGGTGATTCCCTGAGGGGAAGCGAAATCGAAGAATACCTGGGACTCTCTACTTGGATTGTTCCTGCAGATGGCATCGGGGGGCTACTAAAGACCAGGGTCGAGGACTTCCGAGTCGAGGAGTCGTCAAAGGTTCCTGCCCTCGATGACAAGGGCCGTTTCACCGTAGCCAGGGTGACTATGACGAACTGGGAGACCAACCGATACCTTAGGAGGCTAGCTAGGGCATGTGGGATCAACAAGAACAGGATTTTCAGCTCGGGTTTGAAGGACAAACGAGCAATAACTACCCAGATTCTTGTTATTGACGCCCCGAGAAGGAAGGTCGAATCCGTCGAAATACCGGACAGTACGATCGAGGTACTCGGAAGGACCCATCAGAAAGTTGCAATGGGCGATCACGATGGAAACCGATTCACCATCACGGTTCGAGGCTGTTGCGACAAATCCGGCAACCCAATAGACGCCAAAGAGGCGATGAGCAGGGTCCACGGCATCAGAGATGGGCTGGCCAATTCGATGGGTTCAGACTCATTCCCAAATTGGATCGGGCCCCAGAGGTTCGGTTCTACGAGGCCAGTTACCCCTAAGGTTGGTGCTGCGGTGATAGAAGGGGACTTTGAGCGAGCAGTCGACCTTTACGTAGGGATGGAAGGCTCTAGAGAGGGCGAAGAGGCCGAGAAATTCAGGGCATCATGGAGGAAAGATAGGGATCCAGAGAAATCCCTTGAATTGGCACCCGAAAGGCTAGGCTACGAATCCGCAATGCTGCAGCACCTGGTTAAGAAACCCGACGATTACGTTGGAGCCTTCAAGACGCTTCCGAACTCGCTTCAACTCCTGATGGTACATTCTGTACAGTCACTAGCGTTCAATCACTCCCTGTCCGAGAGAATCAAATCAGGACTCTCCCTCATTGAGCCTGAGGAGGGCGATCTAGTGGCCCCACTAGCATCCAATGGCAGGATCGATGTGGGGAAGATGGCTCAGGTTAGCCAAACCAACCTTGAGAGATGTCGCCGAAATTGCAAGCTTGGTAGGCTAGTGGTAACGGGCACCCTCCCTGGGAGGGACTCTCCTCTTGCTGAGGGCAAACCAGGTGACTACGAAGCCAACGGAATCCGTCAAGCAGGACTGGACGACGTAGATTGGGTGGTGAAACAGATTCCACGACTCACCACTTCTGGGACCAGGAGGGCACTATCCATCCCATTCAGGGATATCAGTGTCGAGCAAGCCCCAGATTCGGACGCCCTCTCCGAGAGGTGGGAGGAGGGTCCCAAGGAAGGGGACAGGTGGCACCCAGAGGGCGCCTCTCTTCGTCTGCGGTTCACACTTCCCGCCGGTGCCTACGCGACAGTAATGATGCGGGAGATAATGCGCTCACCTCTGGATCATTACTGATTCAGAGTCTACCCATTTCCAAGGCCTCAATCTGGCCTACAAGATCGTCAACAGCCCTTACTTTGTCCTCAAAACCATCTACTATGCCCTCTCCCTCTCCGAGGACGGCTTGGACCTCGATGTACATCATCCCGAAGGCTAGGGGCTTGATCTCCACCTCTTGGACCTCATCGAAATCAGATATGACATTGGCAATCTCTTCGTAGTTCGGACTGCCATCGTCTGGCTGGTCTAGTGTCACCTTGTATTTCACAACCACATGACCCATATTTTCACCTCAGGGGCCCTCGAACCTGCACTTGGGGCAGATGTATTTCACAGACTGGACCCTGCACCTCTGGCTCCTTCCCAATGGTGCAGAACAGCCCGGGCACGGAAATGACGTGCTCTCGCTGTCAACTAGCGGCGTCCCCGAGGACGCGCATACAGTTGCCCTTCCACTTGCTCCGGTCATCGTCTTGCTGGCGTACTAGGGTCCCTTTTTAGCGTTGATTGTGCTTTTTCTCCTCCACCTGATGTCCGAACAGCCATAATTCTGCTGAAATTTGAAAAGACAGAACCAGTCAACACGCCCATGGTTGAAGAGGAATTGAGGCTCTCCGGCACCCAGTCAGACCTGTCTGATTTTGTTACTGACGAGGGCGGCATCTGGAGTCTGAGGGAAGTGGAGAAGGTTCGAGGTTGGAACAACATTGAGTACGGAGCCGGACTTTCCGGGAAGAATACCCCCTCCACGGGATTATCGATGAATAGGGCCTACATCCCCCCGGGCGGCATTGCAAAGGCGCACATCCACGTGGGTTTTGACGTGATGATCTACCTCCTCAAGGGTAGTGTCAGGCACGAGTACGGCAAGGGTTGCAGGAAATCAGTAGTCCACAATGCCGGCGACATGTTCTACATTGAACCAGGACTTCCGCATGAGGTATTCAATTGCTCAGAAGACGACTGGGTCCATGCCATAGTTTCGAGATCCGATGCCTCGGAGTGGCAGAACATCGTGCCGTACGATAGGGATTCTGAGTAATCAGTCTCGCTTCGGGATCTTCCTGAAGCCTACCTTAGTGTCATGGCTCCCCTCATCGTCTTCGTCGACTACGATTCCGATTGAAGCTAGGTGGCTCTGCACGTGCTCCAGGGCAGTGCCCCCCTGCTTCCCTTTGAGCCTCTTCTGGCAAACCAGGTAGGTTTCCGAGGACGCGGTCCTGCTAGCTGTGGGGGAATACCTTCCTACGGCAGAGAAGCGCAGTTTTGCAGCATCCACAAGCCCCTCGATCCCCGCTCCTTGGAAGACCTTCGTGACGAAGGACCCGCCAGGCGTGAGCAGATCGGAGGCGACGTCTAGCGCCATCGTGGAGAGCTCCAGGGAAATTGCCTGGTCGGTATCGTACCTCCCAGTGAGCCTAGGGGATATGTCGCTGATTACCGAATTCAGGCCCCTGCCTCCCAAATTGCCCACAATCTCCTCGATCGTTTCCCCCTCGGTGATGTCCCCGACCAAAACGACCGCGCCTTCAATGGGAGAGGTGGCTAGAAGGTCGACACCGATCACGGTTCCACCTTCCCCAACCTCCTCCACCGCGACTTGCGTCCAACCTCCGGGGTGACATCCGATATCGAGGACCGCATCACCCTTCCTGAGTATCCCAAACTTCTCTTGAATCTGCTTCAGTTTGTACGCAGAGCGGGCCCTATAGCCCTTCGACTTGGCATCCCTCCTCCAGGGGTCGCGCTTGTTCTCTTGGTACCAGCGCTTACTCATGCCCCCACCCTTAGACCGACAGTTATGAATTCGAATGATGGATTGGGCCTAGCATCGACCTTTCTAAACGTTAGAATCACAGGCCGATCTCGGAAATCAGCACTCTAGCAGTATCCCTTACTGCCTGCTCTGACATCGCAGTGGGCTCGAAACCGCTTCCAAGCAATTTGGTCACATCCAGGTAAGTCTTGGGAACGTCCCCTGCCCATCCCCTCTTGCCCCCGGTATAGTCGATAGATACGCCTTCCAGGCCACTTTCCTCAATAACAATCTCGGCAATCCTCGAAACAGAGCAGGTATCTCCTGTTCCTAGGTTGTTTAGCACGGTGCCCTCATCCCCCAGGGAAATAACGTGAATCATCGATTGAACGCAGTCATGTGCCGACATGTACGATTTCTCCTGATTACCATCACCCAACACCTCCAGTCTTGATGGGTCCCTCTTGAGCTTGTGGATGAAATCAAAGATCACTCCATGAGTCCCCCTCGGTCCTACGATATTGGCGAACCTATGGATGAATCCCTGGGTCCCGAATGTCCCTGCCCATGCAGTAATTAGGGCCTCACTGGCTAGTTTGGATGCACCATAGAGGGATATAGGCATAATTGGCCCGTAGTCTTCCGGGGTCGGCATAACCCCAGCCTCCCCGTAAACCGCAGAAGATGAAGCGAAAGAGATCCTTCCGACTCCTGATACCCTCATCGCCTCAAGTACATTGTATGTGGCCACAGTCCCCTGCTTCAGATCCGTGTCGGTGACTTCCGTACCCAGTCTGATATCGGGATTTGCTGCTAGGTGATGGACGGTCTCAATGCCTTCCATCGCTGCAATGACTGACTCTCTGTCCAGCAGGTCCCCTCTGCATACTTCCACCGCACCCCCTCCCTCGTGATGGGCTAGGAACTCCTCTCTTCCACTGCTAAAATTGTCGATTACGCGAACCTTCTTGCCTTGGTCGACCAAAGCATCAACTAGGTGGGAACCGATGAAACCAGCCCCTCCCGTGACAAGGTCCATGTGTCTTCGTGACGACCCATCATCCTTGAGTCCATCGGGTCATGGTCATCTCACAGCCACCCCGTAATCGACTCATTCGGTTGACAGTTATGCGAACGCTTCATTTGGCTTGGGTCCGGGAACGTGAACGTGGCTTCGAACGATGGGGGTTCCCAGCAGGACGAGGAACTAGTATTCTGGGCGGGTTTTTTCGAGATCATTAGCCCAATTTCCAATTATTTCTCAAAGATTGGTCAAGGCGTCAGGGATAGCCCAATCGGTGGCTTCTTAGATACTGCAGGACAATTGCTGAACGATGTATCCGATACATTTCACATCGTGGCAACGAGGACAGCGGAGCTGACATACAGTGCAATATTGAGGAGTCCAGCCTATCTCATAGTTACCCTTCTCCTTGCGTCAGCGCTGATAGGATGGAGGGCAGAGGACTTCGAGCACCAAATCAACGGAGATGTTGAGATTTATCTTCCCGATGGCGCAAACTCCACGGCTCTACTAAACGAGGTCAGAACCCAGTGGTCAACGGATATCGTAATCCTCTACGTGCAGACAAACAACGCCGCCGAAGGCCCGGATCACGGCCTCGAGAACATCACCGATGCCAGCGTATTGAATCAGATATCCTGGATTGAGGGGGATGACAACAATGCAGGAGAAAGCGGGTACGGAAAGGGCTTGGACTACAACAAGGAAGATCGCGGTTCACATGCTTGCAATAGCCCAATGTCGGGCTGTGACGGAGTAGTCTGGATACTGTCTCCCGCTCAGATAATCAAGGAGGCAAATTCGACTAACTACAGATTCTCATGCGCAGTCGAAAAATACGGTCTCCCGGGTTCCGACGGAAGTTGTGCGGTCGCTAGTCAGAACCCAAACGAGGGTTACTCAATACCTCAGGGCGACGGGGCACAGGAGAGAATTGACGGTTACGTGGATAACTCCGGTGAACTTCTCTCAAACTTCGTCAAGGACACAAATAACGACGGGATTTGGGACACTGGCGTAGTGATAATGGGAATCTCCTTCGATATGACCAATACGGACATCACGCCGAGGACCGATCTCAAGACCGGTGAAGAAATCAGAGACCACAAGGCATTCATTGCTTATGTCAAGGCACTACTGTCGTCCGACTCAGCCAGGCAGTTCAACCCTGGGACGAATCAACCAAATTGCGAATTGTGCTCCAAAACATGGGACAAAACGTGGACCATGGACGAGGAGCGTTTGGACACAATCCCCTCCAGGCGTGCCGTCACAGTTACCGGACTAACGCCCGTACTGCATGACGTCTCGGACTCGATTTACGACGAGTTGCGTTACACAATGCTGCCAATCAGCCTAGGACTCGTTGGCCTGACCATGTTCATCCTTCACCGTAGCTGGAAGGTTCTGATTATCTGCGGCACTCCTATCGCGATGAGCCTGGCAGTCACATTCGGGTCAACCGTCCTATTCGACATCATGCTGACCCCAATGATCATCTCTGCCGGACCAATACTAGTCGGCCTTGGTGTGGACTATTCACTGCATCTGACAAACCGGATAGAGGAGAATAGGACGGAGATTCTGGAAAAGATGGAGGAGGATGCATGGGCTTCTAGGCGTGACGGCGAAGATGTCGCCGAGCCCGACCCCTTCGACCCCGAAATCAGCCTCACCGCGAATGTCAGGGCGGCTATGACAACTGGAAACGCGATATTCCTCTCAGCAGTAACCACAATCATCGGATTCAGCGTGTTGATGTGGCACAGCCTAGTTCCAATTGAGCCCATGAGAACAGTCGGAAAGACTCTCCTGATAGGGATCTCGACAACGTTCGTCATCTCGATGCTAATGGTCCCCGCTTGGATAGAGCTGCTCAGATACAGGAAGGGGGACTCAAGAAATCTATTCAGATCCAGCGTCGTGGACTCCTCGAGAAGGAAGAGGATAGGGGAGGAGAGGGCTTCTAAAGCCAAATCTATGCCATTTAGGGAACGAGATTCGGCAATAGACACATCCGACGTCTTCGGCACAATACTAGGGATAAATAGCCTATTTTTCTACATCGTTTCAACTGCCATTTTCACAGGCTCCCTGTTCATATTCACCAACCTAGGTAGCAACGGCTCCCTCATCCTTGGTTTCACGCTATCAACAACGCTGACCTTCTCCCTACTGGATGACTTCTGGGACGCTGTAGGAAGGGTCCCGCTCAAGGCGACGCTCTTAGTCATACTAGTATCGTTTGCAGCGACCATCTGGGGTGGCATGATGTTCAAGGAACAACTAGGCAAGGACATTACCGGATCTTCCGACGAGGTCCCCCCTGGGCTCGAGTCTTACGAGGCCCTCAGGGAGTATAGCATAGTTTTCGAGGGAGGGCAGACAAACATGTTCATCGTGGACGCAACAGAAAGAGGGTCTCGCAACGAAACGGCTCCGATCAGAGATTTGCCCATTCTGGATGCAATCGATAAAATGCAGGAAATGAAGATAGACAACGTGGCGAATACTACGACAATTAGCCTGGTCAATATCCTGAAGGCGGTTCATGTAGATGTGGAGATAGGAGGACTGGAGATATATGATCAGAGCCTTTGGGAACTGATTCACGATGAATGCTGGGACGAATCATCCAACCCCCTCAGGCCAGATTGCTGGCCATACTCTGTTAGTAGCAGGGAGGCAATGGTGAACATAGCATTCGACACTCTAAGTCCCGAGGTCAGATCCATGCTGATGAACTCCGATGATGGGGAAGGGGAGACAAAGACCCTGGTGTACGTGAACCAGCCCTACATCAACTTGGCAGTCGCTGGAGGTCTCAGAGACACGATCGACGGGCATCTGGATGAGGGCGGCTGCTCGACACCTCTGCATTGCAACGCACTCGGCATAGAGGGAGTCTCAAACTCGTTACTAACCGGCGGCCTGCCAGTCTCTCTGGACATTAACGACGGGATACACCAGGCCCAATCCAAGACCACTATCGCAACTATGCTGATTCTGCTCCTAGTCATGGCGTTCCTGTTCAGATCAGCAAGGCTTGCCATATTCACAATGACAGCGGTAGGAGTCGTCGTCCTGTGGCAACCCCTGCTGATGTGGTTCTACAAGGTGAACGTCAACGTGTTCACCGCTATGATCGGGACATTGGTATTTGGCATCGGTGTCGATGACTCCATCCACATAATCGATCGCATCAAGGACGAGCGGGAGACCCCGGCCGGAATCCAAAAGTCAGTCTCCAGGACCGGGCGGACCATCTTCGAGACGACAGCTACGACCTGCACTGGGCTGGCCGCCGGACTGTTCGTTGCAATTCCCGGGCTTCAGAACTTCTTCGTCCTAATGATGCTGCTACTGGTCCTAGCCCTACTGACTAGCTCCATCCTGCTACCAAGCCTAATCGTGGCATATCACGAACTATCCCATGCTCTGCGAGGAAAGATAGGGACATGGCAAGACTACAGCGAGAGCGGGTCAATAGCCGACTCCTCCCCCGTCGACGCAGTTGTCTTCGACTAGGAGAAATCGGTGAGGGTGCAGGGAGTAAGCCCCTTTCTGTTCACCTTTCGGCTGGTCGCATTCAACTATGCATCCTACCCGGTCCTGTCGATGCCTTGCGGACCTGCTTGGACTTGCTCCGGCGTGGTTGCCCGTTCCAGCCACGCTCAGGAAACCTCCCCCTCTCGGGTTCATCGTACCCCTGGCATGGTTCGTTTCTGCTGCAGAGCCGGCCCTCCCGGACCCCCGCCTTGTGACGGGACGCCTGCATCGCGGAGAGGGGACTTTCCTCAGTGTCTAACACTGTCAGCGACCCTCCTGCTCCCTCAAATGTGCGGCTGCACCATACCGGATGAACCCACCGGATGACTAGGGCAACCATCATGCACGTCCTACTTTTCGTCGTTGCATGGCAGGAGTGGAGCAATTGAAGGAGCAGTCAGGTATCGCTGCATGCCGTTTCGTCACGGATGGAATGGTTCTAGGGCTTGGCACTGGTTCTACAGTCCGATACTCGATTATCGAGATTGCTAGGATGATCAAGGAGGAGGGAATAGAAGTCGTCGGAGTCCCAACAAGCGAGGACACCAGGCTGCTCGCAGAGCACCTCGAAATCCCCCTTCGAACCATAGATGCGGCAACGAACCTCGACCTGACAATCGATGGTGCGGATGAGTTCGACCCGAAATTCGACCTCATCAAAGGAGGGGGGGGTGCATTGACCAGGGAGAAGATCGTGGCCAAGGCCTCAAACTCGATGGTGGTGGTGGCAGACGAAACCAAGCAGGTTAGCACCCTTGGTGGATTCGATCTCCCGATAGAGGTGGACTCAATACTATGGGGGGATGTGAGGGATGGAATATCCAGCATTTGCCCCGGAGAAGTCAGACTCAGAGGGGGGGATGAGGATCCGTACATCACGGACAATCAGGGATTCATCCTTGACTGTTCATTCGGCCCCACAATATCCAACCCAGAATCATTGGAGAGGGAGATTTCTGAGATATCGGGAGTAGTCGAAGTGGGGCTTTTCGTAGGGATATGCGACGCTGTCGTGATGGCTTCCAGCGGCGGCGTGGAAACTCTTGTCAAGCCAGATGGAAGACTGTAGCTATCCGTCGTGGTTAAAGAGGGGCCGCCAATCCCGAGCCGGGTCTGTAGCTTAGTCAGGTAGAGCACCCGGCTCTTAACCGGGCGGTCGCGGGTTCGAACCCCGTCGCCCCCGCCATAACCATCCTCACACAATCGAGGTTTCATAACCGCGAGCCAAGACGGCAGAATGGCGTTACTATGGGGAAGCAGTACTGGATAGGTG
>PVBE010067488.1_pt1 | contig 28210 bp, 15 predicted proteins | sample 1631181 | NCBI WGS metagenome assembly PVBE01 (sample SAMN08397723, study PRJNA350692) | Marine metagenome, whole genome shotgun sequencing project. | isolation source: water | place: Pacific Ocean | collected 2012-04
CATACACCCTTCACCTCGTCAAACTCTCGCTGCAACGCAGCGATACCGGGCGGCTGGATCGACCTTACCCGGAAAGGCTTCCAGTTGCTTGCTATGGCATAAAGTTCCTTTTCGATAATGGCTCAGAGCCTGGTTAACTGGCCCTTCGGGCTCCCCAAATAGACAGCACTGTTGATTGTTGAGACCATCACTGTATCTTGATACGAGACTTGATCGAATCGCGAATCCTCCATGGTCGAGCTACAATCACGATCAGCCTTAACCAGAGGGGAGTAGGGAAATGCAACGACGCGAGTTCTTTAAACAGGGTCTTGTCGCCGGTGCTGCTGCTGCCTGTTGTCAGAAGGTTGCACGCGGTGCACAACGAACAGCGAAAAAGGCGCTGATGTATCCTGGTACACAATCGTTCCGATCATCAGATGAAGAATTACAATTCTTGGTCCGGCATGGAATCACCAATAAAGTCGCGTACCCCACGATGCAGGGAAGACCCTGGGACGCCAGAATTCCCGCTGATGGCCGTGGCTATCAAGCTGATGATCTGGAAAAGTTGATAGAACAACATGATAAACACGGTATTCGAGTTGACATGGTGCCTCTGCCCGTTGCTCAAATCAACGTCGATGGTGGAGGCGTTCCAAATTTCATGCTCGGCAAATATGACAAAGGAGACCGAGAGATTGACCTTTGTTGTGATATGATCAGGACGGCCTCAAAGGCGGGCATACCAGCCGTAAAATACTATCTCTGTGCAATGGAGAATCAGAGGACAGAGAGTACTCCCCCCGGGCGTGGTGGCTCCCGGTTGAGCACGTGGGATTTAGAAAAGGCTAAGAACCGACCTCAGAGACATGCCGAACGGATTACTGCCGACATGCAATGGGAACGCATCACCTATTTCCTCAAGAGGGTAATCCCCGTAGCCACGGAATACAAGGTAAGAATGGCGTGCCACCCCTGTGATCCATGGTTACCGCCTGGCTATCGTGGCGTTGATAGGGTACTGGGGGGTGCGGAAGGTTTTAAACGCTTAATCGAGATCTGCCCCAGCCCCTACCACGGCCTGAATTTATGCCTGGGATGTATGGCGGAGAGTGTCGAAGATCCTGCAAAAGAAGTCCCTGAGATTGTTCGCTACTTCGGACAACGAAAGAAAATTCACCTCATTCATTACCGCAACATCATCGGGGGACGCAATAAGTTCCAGGAAGTCTATCTCGACAATGGAGTCATGGATATGTACGTGCTTTTGAAGACCCTCAAAGAAGTTGGGTATCCGTACATGTTCGTCGAAGATCATGCGCCATCCCATCCGGATGACCCTGGTGGGCGTCAGGCAAGAGCCTTTCTATTTGGGTACATGATAGCAATGCTCCAAGCTGTAGACCGCGAGACATAGAAGCAGCTCCTTGTGGTGGTCCAGCGAGTTTTGCGCTGGACAAAAGTTCATCAACATCGCCCAGATTAGTGCGATTCTGTCCACCTAAAAAATCGCTGGACCACTACACCCCGTGCCAAGCCGTTTTGACGTTTGGGAACAAACCGTTTTGGAGAATTTGGTAACCGGGAATCACCGAGCCGAAATCGGAAGCAACGATTGACACGCCGATTCGCCACGACTCTACTGGACGCGTCTGCTGACTTCGAGACGTGCCCCCAAGGACGCTATCGCGACCACGACTGATGAGAACCGTCCGCCGCACGAAAGTCGCGGAAACGAAGAACTGCAGATCAGGAGGCTGAGGCCCTCGCTCGCCCGCTGCTTCAGCTTCTTCGCCAAACGGCGCAAGGGTGTTTGGACAGCCGCTGGAGATCGCCCCATGAGTTCGCATCCGAGCATTCATTGGGCCTTGCTGTTTGGCTTGATGCTGAAAGCACTGACGCCGGTCACTCTGCAAGCAATCGAAGCGGCCCAAAGCAGTCCAACGTCTCAGCACGGGGAGTATTTCTACGTCTCCACTGCCGGTCGCGACGCGTGGTCGGGCACGCTGCCGGCTGCGAATTCCGATCGCAGCGATGGACCGTTCCAGACGCTCAGACGCGCGCGAGACGCGATAAGAGAGTTGAAATCTCAAGGGACACTCGAGGGTCCGGTAACCGTGATGCTGTTGCACGGAACCTACTTTCTGAGCGAGCCGTTCGTCTTGGACGGCCAGGATTCCGGCACCGAGGATCGACCAATTACCTACACTGTCTATCCCGGACACAAAGCCGTGCTCAGCGGCGGAAGACGGATCGTTGGCTGGAAACCGTACCGAGGGCAAATTTTGCAGGCCCGGCTGCCGGAAGCGGCCGGAGGCCGGTGGAAATTCCGGCAACTGTTCTTCGACGACCGGAGGCAGATTCGATCACGGTGGCCCAACCGGGATCCGCGAGATCCGCTCTATGGCGGGTGGGCCTTCATCGAAGCCACGTTGCCCGCAGGCGAGAAGCAACCGGTCGAGTTTCGCTTTGCCCCCGGCCAAGCGCCCCGTCAATGGGCGAAGCCCCAACAAGTGGAAATCAACGTCTTCCCCTGGTACTGCTGGGTCAACGACATCATCCCCATTGAACGAGCCGACTCTGAGAAGCGTACCGTCACTCTGACCCGGCCCGTGCACTTCGACTTCATGCCGCTCATGTCCGGCAACCGGTTCTACGTGGAAAATGCGCTCGAAGAACTCGATCGTCCGGGCGAATGGTGCCTCGATGCCGAAACGGGAACACTCTACTTTTGGCCGCCCGGCGGAACCGTGCAACCGGGGGAGGTCACGGCGCCGGTAGCGGACGAGTTGATCGAATTACGCGGCCGGCCAGACAAGCCGGTGCGACACGTCACAATTTCCGGATTGACCTTCACTGAAACACTGTCGCCTTTTCCGGACCATCAGCACGAGTCGCATCACTCTCCTTCGCCAGACGGAGCGGCAGTCCACCTGGAACACTCGACGGATTGCCGCGTCCTCGAGAACCGCTTCTACAATCTCGGCGGTGACGCAGTGCGGCTGCAGAATGCCAACGCGCGAAACCAGATCATCGGCAACCAGATCACGCAGGTCGGCGGAGCGGGCATTTCGCTGGCCAGTCGGCAGCCGGGCAACACGCACACCTGGGCCGACAAAGCCCTGCTTCACCGCAACGCGAAGCGGTATCCCAAGCTCGTCCGCAACGTGATCTCGAACAATCACATCCACCATTGCGGCATGATGAAGAAGAACTGCGGCGGAGTGCAGCTCTACGGAATTAACAGCGTCGAGAATGTGATCTCGCACAATCTGATTCATCACATGTCCGACAAGGGCATGACCATGCAAGACGGGTTCGGGCAATTCATCGTCGAGTACAACGAGATGCATACACTCGGACTGGAGATTGCCGATACCGGTGGGATCATGACCAACCGCTGGTTCGTGCTGCATAACGACGCGGACCTCGGGGGGGGGAACATTATCCGTTTCAACTTCATCCGCGACTGCATCGGCTGCGGAGCCTATTCCGAAAAACGCTCGCCAAAAGGCGAAGGAGACCGCCTGCGCGCCGGCGGCAGAATCTGGTCGCCCTACTACACGTGGGGTATCTACTTCGACAACTCGGGGATGGACATCAACGTGTATGGCAATGTCGTCGTCTCGACGGTGCTGGGCGGTGTCTCGATGCCGGTCGGTTCGCCCCAGAACAATCGCGTCGAAAACAACATTTTCATCGGCAGCAGCGGCAACCAACTTGATTTGCGAATGGGGCCCGGCGCCCGCGGGAACCGCTTCGTGCGCAACATCGTCTACTATTCGAATCCTGACGCCGCGCTGCTTGCCGCACGCCCGAGCGCGAAACAGACCATTGCCCAGTGCGACGACAACCTGTACTTTCTTAAGACCGGGCAGAACATGCGTGTCCGTGGTATCGAGGGCGGAACCTTCGGCGATTGGAGAAACCTCGGTTTCGACAAGCATTCCCTGATCGCCGACCCGTTGTTCGTCGACGCTGCCGGCGGCGATTACCGCTTGCGGCCCGAGTCTCCCGCGTTCAAGCTCGGGTTCCGGCCGATCGACCTCGATCGAATTGGCCTACAGGGAAAGTACCGGACATTGGCGCACGAAAAGTCCGTAGGGCGGGCTTCCAACCGGTCCGACGGGAATAGGCCCTAAGTCACAACCCCCTTGAGATTGAGGAGGAACACGCGATGGCGCTCAACCGCAGACGATTTCTAACAACGGGTGCACTGGCCCTGGGAAGCGGAACCTTGATGCGCAGCTCGGCGGCTGGATTGAGCGATGCCGATTGGCGTAAGCGGCGGCTGAAAAGCGCCCATCGCCGGCGGCGGATCATCTACAACGATGATGGGGACGCGCGCTACAAAGGCTACTACGGCCCGGCTCCGAAAGACGATGCGGAACTCTTGCAGCGGCGGTTCAATGCGACGCTCGACACGCAGGTCGACAGCTACTTCTGGTGCATCGGCGACGGCCAGGATCCGCCCTGGGGATTGCCACAGCCGGCAGGGATCAAGGATTCAAACACGACCATGCTCGAAGCCGCTCGGCGCGCCGACAAGGAAGCGGTCATCTCGGTGCGGATGAACGACATCCACGATGCCTTCGGCACAGTCAAATATCCCTTCAAGCTCAACAACCGTCGTATGCTGATCGAGCCGGACGGAGCGAAAGGCAGGTATCCGAAGAGCGATCTGCGATTCTGGACGTGGTCGGCACTCGATTACGCTTTCCCCGAAGTCCGCGAGCACAAGTTCGCTTACCTCTCGAAAGTCTGCGCGAAGTACGTACCGGATGCTCTGGAGCTGGACTTCTTCCGTCACCCGGCATACTTCAAGCAGGGCCAAGAGGCGAAGAACCTTCCGGTGATGACGGAGTTCATCCGCCGCATTCGCCGCCGGCTCGACGAGATTGGCCGTAGGTCCGGCCGGCCCATCCTGCTGATCGCCCGGCTTGCCGACACGCCCGAAAAATCGGTCCGCATGGGACTGGACGGTCCGACATGGATCAAGGAGCACCTGCTGGACGTGCTGATTGTCGGTGGTGGTTACGCCCCGTTCTGGACGGCGTGGACCGAATACCGCGACTTGGCGAAGAAGCAGGAAATTCCCGCATACCCGTGTTTCAACTGCTCGCTGGTCTCGCATTTCGGCAGTGTCGAACCGATGCGCGGGATCGCCAGCAACTGGTGGCATCTGGGGGCTGATGGCGTGTACCTTTTCAATCCCTTCGTGCCGGTTGACTTGAAGAAGGTCCCGGCGAAGATGATGTACGCCGATCTGAACCACTTAGGCGACCCGCGAACGCTGGTCGGGCTGGACAAAGTCTTTTGCCAGGATTACTTCAGCGACAACTCGGTGCTCATGCAGCGCATGACCGCCGACCCGCCGCTGCCGACTTCAATCTCGGCGGCAGCTAAGACCATTCCGCTGCTGGTCGGGGAGAATCTCGCGAGTGCCTCCGGCGGCAAGAAAGCGACATGTCTGCTCCGGCTGGCCTGCGAACCGGCCGACGTGGCCTTGACCGTAAAGCTCAACGGCAAAGACCTCCGTGCAGGAGAATTAGGCAAGGACAAATTGCGCGAATACCCCGTCCCGGTGACATCTGTGCGACATGGAAACAATGACGTTAACGTTGCCGTGCGTGGCAACAACCGCGCAAGCCGACTGAACAGAGTGCAACTTCGGGTGCGCTGGAGCTAATGCGGCTGTGGTGGTCCAGCGAGTTTTGCGCTGGACAAAAGTTCATCAACATCGCCCAGATTAGTGCAATTCTGTTCACCTGAAAAATCGCTGGACCACTACACCTTATTCGTCTTTGTGGCAGGAGAAGCCATGCGAAATGATCGCGAAGTTCTAAGGTTGCTGCGGAGTCGGCGGATGGTCTGGCCGGTCCAATTGCTGTGTGCCATCGGATTGAGCCTGTTATTTGGCTGCGAACCGGCGTGGGGAGAACCGCCGGTGAAGCCGGCCGGCCGGTTTCTGATTCCCGCCTACGCTTACGATCGCGGTGTCAACATCGAGACCTGCACGTCCGGCACATCCAGTTACGCGGACGCGGAACCGATGGTGGGCAATCGTCGGCATCCGAGCAGTATCGAATACGACATCGACTTTCCAGTCTCTACCGAGTACACGCTGAGCATCCGGTACGCGGCCCACACCGCCCGCCCGCTGCAACTCTTTCTTGACGGCAAGGGGCTTGGCTTGTGTTGTCGCACGCCAACGGGTGGTTGGAACACCAGCGCGGCAGCCTGGGAAAAGACGTGCATCATGCGCGTCACGCGGGGTAGGCACACGGTGAAGTTATCTAGTGACGGATATTTCCCGCACGTGGTCGCCCTGCGTTTGGACACCCTGGTGGCGTTTCCCAAGGACTGGAAGCTGCATCGGCCTGCTGCCCGCAAGCTGCCCGAGCCCCCGCCTTCGCCGACCGAAGTGAAGACCGATGCGTTGCGGCTGGCGATCAATGACGTCATGGAGACGTTCGGGTCGGAATTCCCCGGCGGGCAGCAATACCTCAGGCGGCTGGACGATTTGGCCGCGAAGATGAAGGAGCTTCCGAGCGAGGCGACTGCGGAGTTACGGGATGTGAAGGATGACCTGGTTGCTTTGCGCCGCGAAGCGCTATTGGCCAATCCGTTGTTGAACTTCGACAAGTTGCTGCTGGTCAAGCGGAATGTGGGATCACCTCGCCTCGGTTTGCCGCAAAACTGGGAGAGCAATTCGAGCTTGGCCAAGACGGGCTATGATGACCAGATCGCCGTGCTCTCGGCGGTCAGCCCCGACGGGAAGATCACCACACTGTTCAGGCCGACTGGAGGGCAGTTCGTCGGCGACGTGGACCTGCATTGCGATGCCGATCGGATGTTGTTCTCCATGCCGGGGGCCAGCAAGAGTCCAGAGTCTAGGATCCAGAATCGAGAAGGAAAACGGTCGGACAATGTCTCTGAACTTTCGACTCTTGACTCTCGACCCTCACCTCGCTGGCAGGTCTTCGAGATCCGCGCCGACGGTTCCGGCCTGCGACAACTCACCGGCGAACAGCCCGACGTGGATAGCTACGACGCCTGCTATCTGCCCAGCGGCAAGATTGTCTTCACCTCGACCGCCTGCTTCATCGGCGTTCCTTGCGTGACCGGCGCTTCGCATGTGGCCACCTTGTATGTGATGGATGCCGACGGTCGCAACATTCGCCAGCTCTGCTTCGATCAGGAACACAACTGGTGCCCCACGCTGCTAAACAACGGCCGCGTGCTTTACAGCCGCTGGGAATACACCGACACGCCCCACAGCAACACGCGATTGCTGTTCCACATGAACCCGGACGGCACCGAGCAGCGGGCCTATTATGGGAGCAACTCCTATTGGCCGAACTCGATCTTCTATGCCCGGCCCATTCCGGGCCATCCGACCCAGGTGGTCGGCATCGTCGGCGGACACCACGACAATCCTCGGATGGGCGAGCTAATCATTTTCGATCCGGCACGGGGTCGCTTCGAGGCCGACGGCGTCGTGCAGCGGATTCCCGGTTATGGCCAGAAAGTCGAGCCGATCATCGCGGATGGGCTAACGCGGAACAGCTGGCCGAAATTCCTGCATCCTTATCCGCTCAGTGAGAAGTACTTCCTTGTCTCGTCCAAACCCACGCCGCAATCGCTTTGGGGAATCTACCTGGTCGACGTCTTCGACAACATGGTGCTGATCAAGGAATTGCCCAGCTACGCGCTACTGGAACCACTGCCCTTTCGCAAGACTCTCACGCCGCCGACCATTTCCGAGAAGGTGGACCTGGATCGCCGTGACGCGGAAGTCTACATTGCCGACATCTACGCCGGTGACGGGCTGAAGGGGATTCCCCGGGGTACGGTCAAATCGTTGCGGCTGTTCACGTATCATTTTGCTTACCACAACCTGAGTGGTTCGATGGGTGTGGTGGGCATGGACGGACCTTGGGACATCAAACGGGTGATCGGCACCGTGCCGGTCTGTGAGGACGGCTCGGCCCGATTTTCTATCCCGGCCAACACGCCGATCTCCGTGCAGCCCCTGGATAACCAGGGAAAGGCCCTACAACTGATGCGAAGTTGGATGACGGCCATGCCCGGCGAGACCGTTACCTGCACCGGCTGCCACGACAATCAAAACACCGCCCCGCCGGCCAAGCGGACGCTGGCCTTGGCCGGGCCGGCGACAAAGATTAAGCCGTGGCACGGACCGATGCGGGGATTCTCTTATGCCCGCGAAGTTCAGCCGGTGATCGATCGGCACTGTGTCGGTTGTCACAATGGCCGACCGCAGCCCGATGGCAGTGAGATTGCCGACCTGCGGGGCACGGAGAAGATCTCCGACTACCGTATCCACGGCGCGGCCGCAATGGGTGGCCGTTTCTCGGTCGGCTATGCCGAACTGCATCGCTTCGTGCGGCGACCAGGACTGGAGAGCGACTATCACCTGCTGGAACCGATGGAATTCCACGCCGACACCACCCAGCTCGTGCAGATGCTCACCAAGGGCCATCACGGTGTGAAGCTGGACACCGAAGCGTGGGACCGTTTGATCACATGGATCGACCTGAACTGCCCTTACCACGGCACCTGGGGCGAGGATGTCGGAGAACCCGGTCCGCAGCGACAACGCCGCCGCGAACTGCTCTGGCTGTATGGCAATGTCGACGACGACCCGGAAACCATACCGCGGCCCGCCCGCGCGTCGATCTACTCTGGACCTGTTGATCCAATTGTGCCCAATCCGCCGGCGGACGTGGCATCCCCACCGGTCGATTGTCCGAACTGGCCGTTCGACGCGGCGGAGGCGCGGCGGCGCCAAGAAGCAACCGGTGCGCGCTGGCAGCGGACGGTCGATCTGGGCCACGGAATGGCCATGCAGTTGGTCCTCATCCCCGCGGGTGAGTTCATCATGGGCAATCCCCTTGGCGCAGCAGACGAACGGCCGGCAGCGAGGATGCGTATCGAAAGACCTTTCTGGATGGGCACGTGTGAAGTGACCAACCGGCAGTACGCCGAGTTCGATCCGCTCCACGACAGTCACGTCGAATCGATGCTCAGCGCATGCCACGGCGTCCACGGTCATCCCCTGAATCGGCCCGAACAGCCTGTGGTGCGAGTCTCTTGGACGGAGGCGATGGCCTTCTGCCGTTGGCTGTCGCAAAAAACAGGGCGGCGTTTTTCGCTGCCGACTGAAGCACAGTGGGAATACGCCTGCCGCGCGGGTACGACAACGCCGATGTATTACGGCGACTTGGATACCGATTTCTCACGGTCCGCCAACATGGCCGATGCCAAGCTGAGTCATCTTGCACGCGATTGGTACATCCTGGACAAGCCGATCGAAAACCCCACCAAATACGACGACTGGATCCCGAAGGACTCGCGATTTGACGACGGGGCCGTGCTTTCGGTCGGTCCGAGGAGATACCAGACAAATGCGTGGGCTTTGTATGACATGCACGGCAACGTGGCCGAGTGGACCGCCACGAACCACAAAACCTATCCCTACCGCCACCAGGATGGTCGCAACACCGCGATGGCCGATGGTCGAAAGGTCATCCGCGGCGGCTCCTGGCGAGATCGTCCCCGGCGGTGCACAGCGAGTTTCCGTCTCAGCTACCCGCCGTACCAGCGTGTCTACAACGTCGGCTTCCGCGTGGTGTGTGAAGCAGATTAGAACGGAGCCGCCATCAAGTATCTCGAAACCTCCCTGAACGTGGGAAACCTGAACTCAGAATTGAGAATTGTTCGAGAAGAACTTCGGTTTCCGCTTGAAGAAACTCAACTGTAATACTTGAGGGCCGGATGAGTTCTTGGACACTACGCGTTCTCAATCGAGCGCGTCGAGGAAGAAGCGTAGGCTAGAGTCTGCCTTGACAACAGTCATATGCCCGTCAGCACCGTGGGAGTCAGGCCGGGGATGTCTTGATCGGCTGGGAAGTAGGGCCCCTTGAGATGCTGGTATTGGTAATGGCGCATGGTGGCCGGTGTGGGGCCGGGGGTGTCCAGGATATAAGCGGCTTGGGCCACATCGGCATAGGCAATTCGCCAGTTCATCGGGTTCTTGGCAACCACGAATTTCGCCTGGCGAACGTCCAGCCCCACGCAGCGAAACTGCTCGTCGTCCCAATCGTAGGTCGGCTGCGACGCAATCAGCACCTGCACGGCCCCGATCGCAAGCACGGCTGTGGGCCCCATGTTGCCTTGCTGGCCTTCCCAAATGCCGCCCGTGTAGGTGAACGTGCCGTCGCTGAGCTTCGTGACCGTACCGGTGACCCCCAGCGGCTTGCCCCATTTCGGATCAAGCTTGTGCCCCAGCCGCAGTATCACATCGCTACCGACGCCCCGGCGGTGACAGATTTCGGCCGCTTCCGGGTCGACCACTGGAACCAGGGCCGTCTCGTTCAGCCTTGCGTCAAGCAAAGCCCTGAGGCTCGCGACACTATCGCCAGCAGCGCCACCGCCGCAGCAATCGGCCGTCTCGACGAGCAGCACCGGCCCGCCCTCGATCTGAAGCCCCTTCTTGATCGCCTCGGCCGGCGAGTCGAGTTCCGGCTCCAGATCGAATCTGCGTTGCCAATACATCATTGCAATTTCTCGGGCCAACTCCTTGGCCTTGGGAAGATCGTCGTTGGTGACGACCAGTCCACCGCCGCCCATCTCGGGAAGGTCCAGGTAGGGACAGACCAGAAAGACGCTGGTCGAGACCACACCCGACGTGCCTTCCTGCGACTTGGCAAACCGCATCACCTCGGCAAACGGGCCGTCGCCCTCGGTACCTCCGTTGATTCCCCCAACCAGCACCGGCACCCGGGCCATGGCCATCGTCGGCCGGCACCGACCCTGGAGGATGTCGATCATCATCTTCGCCCCGCGCACGCCGGTCTGGAACGCGTCGGCGTGAGGATAAGTCTCCCAGCCAAAGATGGCGTCGGCCAGGCGGACCATCTCCGCGGTGACATGGGCATGAAGATCCAACGTGACCACGACCGGCACGTCCGGCCCGATAATCTCACGAACCTCGGCCAGCAGATCTCCCTCCAGATCGCCCACATCCTCGACCGTGGCCGCCCCATGCAACGGCAGTAGCACACCATCGACAGGCATTGCCCGACGCAGCCGATCCAACAGCCCCGTCTTCAGATGCCGATAGCACTCTGCCGTAATGGGCCCGGCCGGGCATCCACTGGCAACGATCGTTGGCCGTATCTCGCACGAGTTCTGCCGCAACACCTGCAGCATACCACCAACGACCCCAGTATCGGCATCAAGAATCTCTCGCCCGTAGCGCAGTTCCGTATTGCGAAAATGCTCGATATCGGCGGGAACCCCGCCCAGATTATTGCACTCGATCAAAATCGAACCGATGGCGATGCAATACGTCTCGCTCATGTCAGTTGGATGTCGGCCTCGTCGGCACTGACCATGGTGTTTGGTGTGGGGACGTAGGGAAATTCCTCCAATAACGCCTCGTCGAACTTCACGCCGAGGCCGGGAGTCTTTGGTGCGTCGAGGTAGCCATTCTTGGGGCGGATTGGCTCGACGGACAAGCGATCGTTCAGGGGATGGTCCATGAAGCTGTACTCGGTAATGGCGCAGTTGGGCGTGACCAGCGCAAAGTGCATCCCGGCCATGGCACTGACGATCGAGCCCCAGGAATGGGGCGCCATGGGTCGCTGGTGCAATCCAGCCAGGCTGGCGATCCGCATGCCTTCGGTGAAACCGGACGTGGCGATGTCGAACTGCACCAGGCCGAAGGCGCCGCGCTCGAGATAAGGCTGAAACGCCAGGGCCGTGGGCAGACTTTCGGCGCCGGCGATGTTCATCGACGTGGATTGACGAATCTCGACGTATCCCTCAAGGTTTTCCACGCGGCACGGTTCCTCAAACCAGAGCACGCCGTGCGGTTCGAGCTCTTTGGCCAGCCGCTTGGCCACTGCCACTGACCAGGGCACGGCGCAGGAGCCTTGCACGGCATCGACGATCAGGTCCATCTCCGGCATTTCTTTCTTGAACGCGGCCACCAAGGGGATGATCGTGTCGGCCGTGACCACGCGCATTTTGTAGGTCGTAAAGCCGAACGCTCGGGCCCGCTTGGCGTCGGCGATCAACGGTTCCGCCTCGCCGAACAGCCCGTTGCTGGCATAGATGCGGCTGCGCGATCGGGTCAGTCCGCCGAGCAGTTGGTAGACGGGCACGTCGAGCAGTTTGCCGACCAGGTCGTACATGGCCAGATTGATTCCCCCCATCACGCCGATGCCTACACCCTGACGATTCCAAAACACGCTGGCCCCGTACATCCGCTCCCAGGCCCTGTTGATTTCCATGGCGGATTGGCCCACCAATAGGGTCTTGAAATGCTCGATCAGCCCTAGGATGGGTTCGTAGCAGTACTCGCCGAAGGTGATTTCGCCCAGGCCATATTCGCCTGTATCGCACATGACGCGTACGAGGGCCACGTCCTGGTTCTCGACTAGGCCGCCGCTGTACTCATAGTGGATGGAGGAGGGAAACTTGTAGCGCAAAAACAGCGGCTCGACATTCGTGATAGTCGGCATCGTGCGGTCTCCGCGTTTCTGGTCGGATGGGTCTGCAGGCCTCTCACCTTCACTCAGGCCGGCAAGAGCCACGATATTCGGTTGTCCGTCGGCCATCAACGGAGTGGAAAGGATAATGTGCTCCAACTCAACTGGCGAGCCCCGTGGGCGAAAAGCAAGGGCTAAGGCTTTTCAGCAGCTTATCTCAGGCTCGAACATCAGGCCCAATCTCGGTACGAGGGTAGCTGAAGAACAGCCTCGCAGAACGACGGGGCAGGAGGATGATTCGAGCGACGAAGGCGCGGAGGTGGCCTACCGAAAACTCCGTCAAGGTTTGTGGTCAAGGAGTTAGGTCGATTGAGATGGTCCAGTTTGTGAAGCTATGATCGCGGTTTTCGCGGCAGGTCATGGTGCTGTAGTGGTCCAGCGATTTTTCAGGTGAACAGAATTGCACTAATCTGGGCGATATTGAACTTTTGTCCAGCGCAAAACTCGCTGGACCACCACACCCGGACGTCAGTTCGCTTGCATCACGGTGCCGCCTTCAAGCGAATCCCCGCCGCATCCAAATCGGCCAATACACGCGGGGCCATGCGGTAATACATGGAAAAACCTTTGCCATAACTGCTGCCGCTGGCGGCGATCGGCAGCGACTCGCGCAACATGCGGCCGAACCGCTCGTCGCCCGTCCACAAGTAGGCACGAGCGATGCCTTCGACCATCAGCGGCGAAGCGCCTGGTCGAAAACCGGTGTTGGGGCACGAGGTGTAACGGAAGCCGCGTGCTTCGTCCGAATAGGTTTCATCCAGCAAGTTGCGCGCGCCGCGGATGATCGCTTCTTTCACTTCCGGATCGCCGGTTACGTCATGGTAATACTTCATGCCGGCGAGCAACACAGCGACCATGAAACCGGCATTGCCTCGATGCCTCGGCTCGCATTGGCAGTGCCCCGGCACCATCATCCGCGACCAGCCTCCTTGCTGATAGGGTTGGCGACCGGCTTGTTGGTACTCGGGCAAGGGCCGAGGTTGTGTGTCTTGTGTTTCGAGCACGCGGTCGATCACCACGCGAGCGGCGTTCAGATAATAAGGATCGTCGGTCGCCGCATAAGTGGCGGCCAGCATGATCAGATACCAGCCGGGCGTTCGCGTTGAAGAAAAATCGTACGGCCGCCCCAATTCCTTGCGCGTGAAGAAGTCAGCCACCGCGCGGCCCGTGTCAAGCGATCGTCGATCGCCGGTCAAGAAGTAATGATCGAAATGGCCCTCGGTCCAGGCATGGCTGACGGTGTATCCACCGCGCGGAAAGCCGAGCGAACCCGGCACGCTCCGATCGTAGTATTCGCCGACGTGGCACATCTGGTGAACGTACACGGCTCCGGTATCGTCGGGATTCTCACTCGCTTGCACGGTGTCAATATCACGGTTGTGCAACTCGGCAGCTTCGCCCAAGAAGAACGCGGCAGGATTGCCTGACCGGATGTACTCTAGGAAGAAGGCGTGCTGCGTGTCGTATTCGATGTTGCCCCAGTTCGTGCCTCGCTCGCCATACCAATCGCCGTAGTTGAGCATGCCGAAATCGTGCTGGCGTTCGCGCCGCTCGGCATACGCCTCCAGGTTGTTGTCGATTGCTTCCTCATACAACTTAAACTTCGCCGTGTCACGCGGAGCCACATCGTAAAACACTCTGCTGCCGCAATACCAAGAGGCCGGAGCCGTGGCCAAAAGCGGCTGCTGAAACGCGGCACATACGGCTTGGCGTTTCGCCGAGTCTTCGAAGCAGAGCAGCAGATCGTGCGTCTTCGACATGCCGTGTTTCAGACGATAGCGACCATCGAGCAAGTAGTAGTAAAGCTGGTGTCCCTCTTTCTCAAAAGGAAACTGATCATAGCGGCCCGCGTCGAAATCGGGGCAAAGGCCGATTTCTACGCCATCTTCGGTCACGGAAAAGCCTTTTGGGTAGTTCTGCCAGAAGTCACGAACCGCGATCAAGGCTCCGTCAGGATGATCGGCAACGATCGAGCCGACGATTCGATCGGGACTCGGCGTCTCTTTCCCGCCGGCAACCGTCACTAACTCGCGGTCGAAGCGTTGCCACGCGGACGAGCCAGCGTGTTGAAGCGTGATCTCGCTGTCGCCAACCGTCGGCACGTGCCACATCGTCTCTGTTTCTGGAATTGGCACGCGATAAACCAGCTGTTCCAAGTTGGTGAACTTCCGCGGCTGATCCAACACAAAAGTGTGCTGCACGTGCAGAAATGCCGCACCGCGATAGGCCATGATGCGCTTTTCAACTCGCATCAACCGCTCACCACGCGAGCCGGTCAGCCAGGACGTCACTTTCACCACCGCTCGCAACGGCCCCCGTTCCTCCACCACGATGTTTGTCTGGGAACCAAGCGTGTTGTAAGTCGCTGCTTCGCTGTCAGTCGCATGAGACGCGCAAACACTTTCTTGCCGCAATAGCAAGCGTCCTTCGCGCTCAAGCTCGGCGAGATTGCCGGCTCGATCAATTGTGAGCTGAATCGCACCCGTGTCGATCCGCAGTTCGCCTTCTTCATCGATCGATATGCCCTGTGTGAACGATGCTCGACGCACTTGGCTGCCGTACTGCAAGCGATATTGGCCGGTTTCTGCCGCCGCTATATCGGTAGTAAATGTAACCAGCAACCACTTGATGCTGCCATCGGGCCAGCGAGCAGTCGTTTCGATTTGTGCCGGTACTTCCGCATTGCCTACCAATAGGCGAACGTGATCAGACGAGCTGAGTTGCCCCTGCGGAAAGGGAACGCCGCTGGTGACCGGCCAGTTGTCGACCGCGATGTCTAGCGGATTGCGTACGGCAAGTTGCACCTCGCTGGTGTCCGCTCGCGTCGCTGGACTGCGCGGCGGCGTTGCACGGAAGATGAAGTCTTCACTGACATACGTGGAGCCGTCACGCGACCGGCCAACCGCGCGGCCATGATACTCGCGTTGCGGATCGAGTCCTTCGAGCACTACGCGGTGTACGAGGCAGTTCCCGTCGTGCTTGACGGTCTCGCCGTAGCTATTGTCAACGCCGTATTCGAACTTCGTGGCACACGGCCAACTTGTCGTCCACGAAACCGTGACGCGATCGGGAGTTTGTGCGAGGCACGATGAAGTCAGATGCCTCACCGTATTCTGTAACGTCCGCGCTTCCGGTGGTTTCTGCAGAAACTGAACATTGCAGATTCCGTGCTTTCCGCCACTGCCCAAAGCACGTAACTCGACTCGCTTGCCCTCTGTCAATTCAACGGGCTGTTCGAGCCAATACAACCAGGTTGTGTTATTGTCCACGTTCGCCACCGCTACGCCTTGCAGCGCATTGTCGACGTAAAAGCCGATTCGTTCGTCGTTGCTGTCGTCATACATCATGAAACCGATGTGGAAGCGGCCCGCTTGTGGAGCCCGCGCCGCAACGGTTCCGCCTGCTGCCGTGAGTTTCACGTGTGGCCAGCGTCGCGACGTGGAGTGGTCGATCTCAAACCCGTGCATCTCCAGCTTGTCGTGCGGTACGACGAAGTTTGCCTTGTCCGTTTCGATTTTCTGGAGCACGTGGTTCCCGAAGGTCGCCTGGACGTGGTAGTTCGTCGTGTGATCGGCAGGCCGTAGAACCTTTGCACGATCCGACAGTGGCACATTCTCAATGTTTCGTTTTCCGCTGGCATCGCTCATCCGCTGGTTTGATCCTGGCTGGGCGATGGCGTGACACAAGACGTACAGAGCAAAGCGCGCCCCACGATCGTCCCGACCCAATTCGATATCAGCCGAAACCAGCAGCGTGTTGCCAACGACGACGTGAGTCACTGACGGGCCGTTGGTTCGACTACCGTCGAGATCGTAGAAGCTTGAAGTTCCACGACCGCCGACGACGCTCAGCATGTACTCGGTACCCGTGCTGGCCGTGCCCTCCGGCCCCTGACGACCTGTCGAGTCGTCGGCGTCTGCATCGACATACAGATGGAACACCGTGTCGTCCAGACGCGGCACCGTGGCGAACGTCGCTCGCCACAAGTATCGATCCCCGCCCACGTGACAGAACTCTATCTTGGTAAAATCCTTCGTGGCATCGTAGTCAGTCGCCCCGCGACGTTGCTCGGATTCGAGTCCGTCGTCGAGTACCACGCGCAGCGATTCCGCGCGTCGTAGATCGGTCCCCAAGACCTCTTCGTGATCATCGCGAATCCCATCGCCGTCCCCGTCGAGTGACGAGTCGACTGCGAGACAATGGCCTGCCGACAGTAGCAGTACGAGCACAGGCTGAAAAATCGTTCTGGACATGCTCAGTTCCTACACTTTCAATCGAGTTGCGGAGGCAAGTTACCATACGCCCAGCCCGTTCCGCTGAACGGCGGATGAGGTGCTCGAGTGGGAATTACGCCGGGCTGGAGCTGCTTAGTGAGCGCGATGCCTTCGCTCGCGATGGTCGTTCCGGCGGTCGGAATCAGGTTGCTGTAGCTGGAGAGCCGCGTTTCGTAGCCACCGCCGCGTGGCCCGAGTGCTTCTTCCGTTGGCACATAACCAACGCAACCGTTGGCAAGCGAGACCGGGAAAGTTAATGGAAAATCACTTCCTTGTTTGATGTCCAAGCCGTACTGGCAAAAGTATTCGGCGGGGTTGCTAACAAAGACGACGGGGCCGACTTGCACCGCCTGAACTTCGACGTCGGCGATCGGTGCTTTCTGTAGCAAAGCGTCTAGCATTACCGTTTCCTTGGCGAAAGCAAGTTCTATCGCGTCGGCTTTCGAGTTTGAATCCTGCAGCATCTCGTAAGCCGCTTTGACGCGATCCGGACGTGGCGGTCGGCGCTGGATCTTGAGGGTCTTGTTGCGAGACGCGACGGCAGATTCTCTTGGCGTTTCCATCGAGTACATCACTTTGACGGCCTCCGCGCCCACCCGACCTCCGACCATCCGCGACCATTGTTCGGGCTTGGGCCTGACGTACGGGCTGAGATTGCCGTAACCGCCAGGTTGCTCCATGCCGATTTCAGGCGTGATGTCGCGTTCGGCAAACCCCGCTTCTGCTGCCAGCGTTTCGCTTGCCACGTTAAACAAAAGAACAGAAATACCCATCGCCACCACAAGTATCTGTCGCATCATCATTTGTTCCGCCTTAATTCGAGCTATCACTCTTCGATGGTTTCTAGTGCCGTGCAGAGCGAGTAGAATCTAACCTCAACGAGACCACATTATACTGAGTCGGTGATCACGACGAAATCATTGAGCAAGGATGACATAGACGCGGGCGGCTTCGGGTGGTGCGGAGACAACGTATTCAAGAACACAGTATTCAAGAACACGTCCGATCCACAGCTTGCGGAATAGCGACTCGTGGAACGACCCTGAACTCATCGATGAGGACCATTACCATTCCAGGTGCAGATCGACGACAGTTTCTAAAGAACGCGGCTGCGGCAACAGGTACAGCACTGGCCGCGGCTCCCGCCATCGCTAAGACTCGGAGAAGCGCGAACGAGAGCCTCCGCGTGGGGCTGCTCGGCATGGGCGGACGGATGCGAGCGCATGTGACCGCCTTGGCACAGATGGAGGAAGAAGATGTCGAGATTGTCGCCATATTGGGTCGCCGCGATCCGCGCTCGCGATCACAAGTTGCTCAACGCAGACATCGAGGAAGGTCACGAATCGATGGCCATGTGCCTGTTGGCGCGGACGGCGTTCCAGGTTGGTCGGCACTTGCAATTTGATCCGGCAACAGAAGCGGTCGTCGGTGACGACGAAGCAAACGAACTGCTCAACAAACCCGGCTATCGCGAGCCTTACGTCGTGCCGGCACAGGTGTAAGGACCGTTCGATCGATTATTGCAGCATGTGAGCGTCACAGGCTGGTCGAAATGCCATATGCGACGGTGATTGGCGAACAAGTAAACAAACCTGATTCAATGAGGCTATCGCATGAAGTCGCACTCTCTTATCGCTGTGAGTTGCTGGGCCGTTGTTATCTTATCGATTGGAACACGACGAAGCTCTGCCGAAGAACTGGCTATCGATTTGTCGGCAGATGGGGCGGCGGATCAGTGGGCATTCTTGGACTCCACCGCCGCGATCCACAACGACGAGTTAGTATTGGACGGACGGAAAGCGATGTCGCGCGGCTTCTTTCTGCCAATGATGTGGGATGACGTCACGCTGCGTGCCAAGTTCTTCGTCGAGCCAGCCGAGCGTGGAGTCCTCGCCTGTGGGTTCATCGTCGGTGCCGCCGATGCCGCCACGTACCACTACGTCCATTTCGACCGCACGCAGGCGATTCTCGTCCGCTCCGATGCAAGCGTGTCCTGGAACGAGATTAAACGTACCAGCGGATTGAAGAAACCGGCAGGCGAGTGGCATGAAGGAGTACTGCAAGCCATCGGCGACACGCTGAAAGTTTCACTGAATGGGAAGCTGCTGTTTGAAGCGACCGACCCGACATTGAAAGGCGGACGAATTGGCTTCTATGCGAATCAAGGTCGAGGCCATGTGAAGGACATCGTTGTGACGGGCGTTGGCCACAAGACCACCGACGAATTGAAGATTCCGCCGAAAACCTATGTTCATGTTTGTACGGACGCGGGGGCCGGGGCCTACGAAGCCTTTCCCGATGTTTGCCGCCTGAGCGATGGCCGGCTGATGGCGGTCTTCTATGCCGGGTATGGTCATGTCTCGTTGCCCAACGACCAATTGCCGCAAGGCGGCCGTGTCAGCTATTGCACCTCCGACGATAAAGGCCGAACTTGGAGCGAGGCCAGGGCGCTTTACGACGGGCCTGACGACGATCGCGACCCGTCCATTGTGCAATTGGCCAGTGGTCGGCTGATCTGCAACTTCTTCTCCTTGCGTAAGACAGACCAGCCGGGCAAGCGCTGGATGGGGCTGGGTACTTGGATGGTCACCTCCGACGACTTGGGCCAGACCTGGTCCGCGCCGAGGCAGATCGCCGAAGACGCGTATTGCAGCACCCCGATCCGCGAATTATCCGACGGACGCCTGATTCTGGGGCTCTATCGGGAAGCCAACGCGTCGGCTAACGGCGCCGTCGTCATCAGCGACGACGGAGGTCAGACTTGGGGTGACGTGATTGATATCGACAACGGAGGAACTCGACTCGATGCGGAAACCGACGTCATCGAGTTGAAAGACGGAACGCTCTACGCCGCCCAGCGTCCCGCCATGTGCTTCTCCGTCTCGAAAGATCGCGGCAACTCATGGAGTGTCTCCAAACCAATGGGCTTTGCGGGCCACTGCCCGTATTTTCTCCGCACACGAGACGACATCATCTTGCTGGCGCACCGCGTGCCGTCGACAAGCCTGCACTACAGCCTGGACGAGTGTAAAACCTGGAGTGACAATGTCGTGGTCGACACGGTTGGCGGCGCGTATCCTTCGATGGTGAATCTCAAGGACGGAACCGTGCTGATCGTCTACTACGAAGAAGGCGGTGGTTCGAGTATCCGCGCCAAACGACTGCGGGCTACTCGGTCGGGCATCGAGTGGCTTGCGCCGTGACATGCCGGAGACAATCAGTTTCATCCGCTCGCCATGCCTGGATATCCTCACTTTATGATCTCGCATGAAACATGCTCTCACTGGACATGACGATGAAAAGAATCCCATTGCTGACCCTTTCCGCGGTGCTGCTGATTCCAACCGCGCACACATGCTGTGCCGCCGACATGTGGAAAGCCGGTGTCGCAAGAACTGTGATCACGCCGTCGCAACGGATGTGGATGTCCGGTTACGCGGGTCGGGATCGGCCGGCCGAAGGGACGTTGCACGATCTGTGGGCCAAAGCTCTCGTGATTGAAGACGCCGATGACAATCGAGCGGTACTCGTCACACTGGATTTGGTCGGCATTTCTGGCGAACTGTCGTCGACGATCCGCGACCGAATCCAGGATCGTTATGGCTTGACTCGGTCTCAAATCGCGCTGGCAACGTCTCATACTCACTCCGGACCGATCGTCGGCGGCCTCACACGGTTCATCTATTTCCTGGACGACGACCAGAACAGGCTGGTTGATGAATACGCAGAGTTTCTAAGCGATCGGATTGTCGCAGTCGTCGGTGACGCCTTGACGGATATCGCGCCGGCCACGCTTCAGCACGGCATGGGCAGCGCCAACTTTGCCGTGAACCGCCGTAACAACCGCGAGGCGGATGTGCCTCAGTTGCGGAAAGACAACAAACTAGAAGGGCCGTTCGATCACGAATTGCCGGTGTTGACCGTCCGCCGCGATGGTGAGTTACACGCCATCGTTTTCGGTTACGCTTGTCACTCGACCGTACTCAGCTCCTATCAATGGTCAGGCGACTGGCCGGGTTTCGCGCAGATTGAAATCGAGCAACGTCACCCGGGAGTGACCGCGATGTTCTGGGCGGGTTGCGGTGCAGACCAAAACCCCTTGCCGCGCCGCACCGTCGAACTCGCGGAAGACTACGGCAGGCAGACGGCTACGGCGGTCGACGAGGTGTTGTCCGGAGAAATGCGTACGGTCAACGGCCGCCTGATCACAAGGTACAAGGAAATCGAACTGGCCTTCGGCATATTACCCACACGCCACCAACTGCTGGAGGACATCGAGTCAAAGAACCGTTACGAGGCCGCACGGGCCCGACTGCTGCTCGAACGCCTGGGCCGCGGCAACAGCCTACCGAGTAACCACCCGTATCCCCTGCAAATGTGGTCAATCGGCGACGACATATGCTTCGTGATACTGGGCGGCGAGGTCGTTGTCGATTACTCTCTGCGGATCAAAGCGGAGATCTCCAACAAAACAGTTTGGGTGGCCAGCTACGCAAACGACGTCCTAGCGTACATTCCATCGCGGCGCGTGCTGTTGGAGGGCGGTTATGAAGGAGCAACTTCCATGGTCTATTTCGGCCATCCCACAGTTTGGGCCCAAGACGTCGAGGAGCGCATCATGAAAGCTGTAGAAGAACTAAACGCTGACAAGCAATAATGAGCCTTTGCGACAGGGACCACAAACATCGCTACGACAATCGAGGGAAACCAACATGATGAAGCAGTCCATCAGAAGTTTTTTATTCGCTTTCGTGGTCCTTGTTGCGTTCCCGGTCGTCGTTCAGGCAACTAGCGCAAAGAAGCCCAACTTTATCATTGTTTACTGCGACAACCTCGGCTACGGGGACATTGAGCCGTTCGGCTCGACGCTGCACGGGACACCTAATCTTAGCCGAATGGCGCAGGAAGGCCGTAAGTTCACGCATTTCTGCGTCACGGCCGGAGTCTGTACGCCATCGCGTTCGAGCATCATGACCGGTTGTTACTCGCAGCGTGTCGGCATGCATGTAAACGAACGCGATGGATGGGTATTGCGGCCGGTCTCGCCGTACGGCCTGCACCCGGACGAAGTCACGATCGCCGAAGTACTCAAACAACAGGGGTACGCGACTGCGATTGTTGGGAAATGGCATCTGGGAGATCAGCCGGAGTTCTTGCCGACACGGCAGGGTTTTGACTGGTTCTTTGGCGTGCCTTATTCCGACGACATGACCGAGCGCGTCTGGGATCAAGACGGCTCGCATTGGCCACCGCTGCCGTTGATGGAAAACGAAACGGTCATCGAAGCTCCCTGCGATCGAGACGGTCTCACAAAACGATACACGGAGCGGGCGATGCAGTGGATCGCTGCACACAAAGCCGAACCGTTCTTCCTCTACTTTCCGCAAGCCATGCCCGGCAGCACAAAGACGCCTTTTTCGAGCCCCGCTTTCAAAGGCAAGAGCAAGAACGGACCTTGGGGCGATTCGATCGAAGAACTCGATTGGTCGATGGGCGTGATGCTCGATCAATTGGAGGAACTTGGCATCGCTGAAAACACTTTCGTAATCTGGACGTCCGACAACGGGGCGCCGATCAACCGTGATCCCAGTGACCTCAGCCGCGGCTCGAATCTGCCGCTACATGGCCGTGGTTATACGACCAGCGAAGGGGCGTTTCGCGTTCCAACGATCGTCTGGCAGCCAGGCACGGTGCCCGCTGGTACCGTGTGTGAGGAACTGGCAACCACGATGGACTTGCTCCCCACATTCGCAAAACTCGCTGGCGGCGGTCCACCGTCAGACCGCAAGATCGACGGCCACGACATCGCGCCGCTGCTGTTTGGTGAAGAGAATGCCGAGACGCCCTATGAAGCCTTCTATTACTACCATCAGGATCAGTTGCAAGCAGTCCGCTCCGGTCCCTGGAAGATGTTTCTTCCAGTCGACGCGACCACCGGACATCCGCATTTCAGCAAGACTCAGAAGCCTACCACGCTGCTGTTCAATGTCGTCGAGGACATTGCCAGTGAACACAATGTCGCCGCGGATCATCCCGATATCGTCGCTCGGCTCAACCGTTTCGCCCAACAGGCACGCAGCGATCTCAGTGATAAAGGAAAACGCGGTCATGGCCAGCGCGCCATCGGAAAGGTCACGAACGTTTCGCCTCGAGTGTTGAAGTAGTTCCACCTTCCCGGCGATCTGCCAGACTTCTTTGCCGGAGTCGATGATCTTGCTGCCGAGACCCGTGACGCCAGGCTGTTAACTAAACAGCCTTCAGTTCGATGGCACCTGAGAACGGACAATCCAGTTGACTCTGTGGGTCCACCGACTTTCTTCGTGTACACCCATGCACTGAGGCACAACACTGCTATTTCTCACGACATCCTGGAGTTTTCCGCGCGAGTTCTCACGCAATGGGGCGTGAGCTTCCCAAATGCCCTTGACGCCTAACATGGCATTACGTGAACCATCGCGGTAGCGCCGCATCTCAGATGCGATCGCGCACACTCGACGTCTTGACTTCTCAGATTCGGGCCGAATCGAAGGTTTGTGTCGGCGCGAACGCGTTAGCAACCGATGTCAACTAATTCTTCACACGTCTGACAAGTCTGAGCTCGATTCAATTTCAATCGCGACTCACCAGCGGCGATCCTGTAGTCTTCAAGCTGCTGCGGGATTTCTTCTCCCGTTCATCGTTCGGCTCCGTGGAATCGCGATCGCCCTCTTCATCGCGATCGCTCATGGTGTTTCGAAAATACTCGATTCAAAAACTTACAGCCTCGCGGCGTGAAGGCTACTTGTTCTTCGTGGTGCTTTCGTTGGGTGGCGTTCTCATCCACACACCGTTGAGCATCACGTGGCGGACGTTGTACATTGCGCGAATATCTTTGGCCGGGTTACCCGCCACAAGCAGCAGGTCGGCAGACTTGCCCGGCTCAATACTGCCCAAACGATCTTCGGCCCCGAAGAACTGAGCATTATCAAGCGTGTCAGCCGTGATTGCTTCCAACGGGGTCAAGCCGGAGTCCACCAGGAGTTCCAGCTCGCGCTGATAGGGCCATCCCTGTTTCACGAAAGGTCCCCAGGTATGAGATCCGACCACGACTTTCGCTCCCGCCGCGTGGCACATTCCGGCAAATCGCATCATGTTCGCGAACCCTTGCTCTTGAACGACGGTCGCTCCCTTCTCGCCAGCACGCCGCTCGTAGACCGACAGCGTCGGCGAGACGAATACGTTGTGCTTGACAATCAGGTCGAGTAGGGGTTTGACGCGTGGAGACGAATCGAGGTCCAGGGCCGCCCACATTCGGTATCGAAGTTCTTTCCGAGCGTTGGGGTCGGCAGCAACGACGGATCTGAACTGTTCGGCCTGCTCTGATTCGGCCAACGTGGTTCCGAACGAGGACGTGTGCTCGATGCCGCGCACTCCCGCTCGAATCGCGTCGTCGTCATCGACCAATTCCAGATGCGCGGTGACCAGCACGCCACGCTGCTTCGCCGCCTGGCAAACGGCCGGAAAATATTCTAGAGGAAGTCGAAAGTAAATCTTGATCGCCGAGGCACCACGATCGACGTGCTGATGAACCGCTCTGCCCGCATGGTCGGCATCCTTGACGATCACAGCCTGCTGCGCCCACACCGGCGGATAGGCATCCAAGTGAGCGCCGCACAGAAAGACGCGCGGCATCGGCGTGTCCGTCTGCATGACGGCCTGGTAAAAGCGAAACGGATGCCCCGGATCGCGAAACGTTGTCACACCGCGCTTCAACAGCAGTTCCACCGGACTCTTCAGATCATTGACTGAGTGAAAGTGTGAATCGATCAGGCCGGGTAGAAGACTCATCCCCGATGCGTCGATCTGCTTTGCATCACGGGGAATGGCGGTGGAGCCACGTCGACCCACAGCGATCAGTTTCGACCCGCGCACGACGACAACGGCGTTTTCGATCGGTGGCCCTCCTCGACCGTCGATGAGCCGTGCTCCGACCAGCGCCGTCGTCTCGTTCGAGTCCGGTTCCTTAGGCGGATTGATCTCCTTCAGACCTTCGGCGCGCCCCACGCATGCGAGATTCAGCGCCACCCAAACGATGATCGCGACCGTGGCCCCAGGAGGGTGGCTCCAGACACGATGAGCAACTGGCAAGTGGTGCATTGGTACTCCGATTGCCATGAGAAAAACTGTCGAACACGTCCTTCGGACTCTTTCGTACTTCGGCATTTCACTCACGCTCTCATATCTTCCACGGCTTGCGATACGGTCGCCGCAGCATTTGGTTGGCTTCGTCGTCGTTAACGAATACTTCCTTGTCGGGGTTCCACGCCAGTTTCCGTTCGAGCCGCATGGCGATGTTGCCGAGGTGGCAAATGCTGGCCGTTCGATGCCCGGCTTCGACCGGCTCGATCGGGTCCTTCCGTGACTTGACGGAGTGGAGGAAGTTTCGATAGTGGTCGTCGCTCACCGGCAGATGGATCTCGCCCGGGCCGATGACCGAATCCTTGATCGCCTCGGACGATGCTTCGATCTCTTTCATATTGGCGACCGTGTATTGAACCCAACCTTCAGTTCCTTCAAAACGGGCTCCAAAACCAGGCTTCTGTGTGCGGCAGACAAACTCGATTCCGTTGGCATAACGTGCGCGGAAGTCTGTCTTCATTGCCGTTGTGTAGAGATGTCCTGCCGGCGGCCAGAGAGTTCCTTCCTGGTTTTCGAATTCGACCGGACCGGTGCCGTCCATGCCCAGAGCCCATTGCACGATGTCCGTTGCGTGGTGGCCGGTGTTGGTGACTTGGCCACCTGAGTAGTCCAGATGAAAACGGAAACGATAGAGGCAACGGTCAATGTGGTACGGCGCATCGGGCGCGGGACCAAGCCACATGTCGTAGTCAAACCCATCCGGCACAGGCATTTCTTTCCATCCCGGTCCCGGTCCGGCGCTGCTGCCGTTGATGATGGAAACGACTCGCCGGACCTCGCCGATTCTCCCGTTGCGAACCAGTTCGCACATGCGGCGGACGATCGCATTGGAGCGGTACTGGCTGCCGGTCTGCAGTGGGCGATCGTGCTTGCGAACCGCTTTGATCATTTGCTGTCCGTCGTGGATCGTCAGCGACATTGGCTTTTGGCAATAGACGTCTTTGCCCGCTTCACACGCCATGACCGTAGCCAGCGCATGCCAATGGTCGGGTAGCACAATCATGACGGCATCCACGTCGTCGCGAGCCAGCACGTCGCGAAAGTCGCTGTAAGCAACGCAGCCTTTGTACGTCCCAGAACGGGTCTTGCGAGCGTAGTACTCGTTGACCTCTTTCTGTGCCGGCTCTCGTCCCAGAAAGTGTTCGGGCCGGGCGTAACCATCGCTACCTCGGTTCACGTCACAGACGGCGACGACCTGGGCGTCGGCCTGTCGCAACATGCTCGGTAGATCAACACGGCTCTGATTACCACAGCCGATCAAGGCGACGTTGATGCGGTTGCTGGGGGCGTTCGCGCCGAATACGGAACTCGGCACCAGCGCCGGGGCAAGAACTGCCGCACCCGCTGTCGCCACAAAGTCGCGCCGCGTCAGTTTGTTGCTCATGTTTGACTTCTCCGTATCGTGAAGATTACTGCACATGTTGTTGTTCTTTTTTCTTGCTGGTTTCCGGAATTCTCTTGTCGGTCCCGAGAATCATCGCGGCCGTCTTTGCCCGGGCTCGTTCATACGCGGCGGGGTCCATTTTCCGTCGGAACCAGGAGCCGGCCCGTGGCAGAATTTAATCGCCGCCGAAATCCGCTGCGATCCGCTTACAACCCGAGACTGTCATCTCACCTTCCTGCAACCAAAGCCGGTAGCGGACAACCAGCGGCTCGTCGGGCGTCAGGTCGAAAACAAAGTAGGATCCGAATCGCCCATAGTCGCGTTCACTGTACCGTCCTGGCTTGGGATTGTCCGGGTGATCAACATAGAGCGCCGTGTAGCGTTTTCCGCCGAGGACGAAACTCATCGCATTCCAAGGCCGATTGGTGCATTCTTCACCGATTGGGGAGTTGCTGTTCTTCTCGCTCCAGTTCCGCGTCTTGCCTTGCTCGCCTTTTCCGTCGGTGCGAAGGTAATACGTCTTGTCTTTCGTTTTCTTTGCGACCTCGTCCGCCGCGCGGAACTGAAATCCGGCGTGCTGGGGATCGCCGTCCAGATGGACCGTGCCAAAGGTTGCCGATGTGAGTGTCGATTCAAACTCGACCAGCGTGCCACCCGTGGCAGCATGGACCGTCAACTGGCGCTCTTCCTTCGCAAAGACCTCACCATCGCGGCCACACCAATCAATCGCCACACGATGCCAACCGCGACTGCTGTCCGCCCCGCTGTCGAGCAGCTTCACATGCCGCTGTGATTCACCACCTCCACAGCCCCACAAGTTGGCCTGCTTGCCGTCGCCATAGGTGATGCGAGCAAAGCCGTAAAAGATTCCGCGATGGTGCTGATAAAGAACGTCCTTCGAGAAGGGCGCATCACCGGTTGGACCATTTGTCAAAAGTAGCTTGCCCGACGGGTCGTACAGGTGATGAAAGACCTTGTAGGTCTCGTAGCGGGCCTGTGGCGAGGAATCGTCCAGTCCGCGATACACGTACCGCAGTACGGGCCGGTCGCCGTGCAATAACTCCATGAACTTGCCAGACGTATCGACCCAGCGAAACTTGTCGGTCGACGCTTCATCGGCGTGTGTGCGATCGCAAACGCAGATCACCGTGATCATAGCAAGGAACAGAAACAGGAAACTGCGATGGATGGGAGTGGCGTGCGTGTTCATAAGACGCTGACCTTCTATTTTAGTACGGGGGGCTTGGATTGCCGAGCATCGTGCTGGCGCAACACGTAGTCGCGCCCGCTCAAGCTCTGTTCAACGGACGCCTGCCAGGTTTCCAACACTGCCGTGCTATTTCTCACAACATTCTAGACCTTTCCGTACGAGTTCTCGACACCCGGGCACGATTCGCTCCGGCGGACCTCCCGCGCGAGTTCTCACGCAATGTGCCGTGAGCCTCCCCAATGCCGTACTATCCAAAAACTCATCGCCGGTAAAAGTCATTTCCATTCCGAAGCTTGCCAACGCTTAGCGACCCATAATCTCAACGGCAACGGTGAGCGATGTCAAACAGGCGAACACTGCTGCGATCAATTGACCGAACACCATCGATAGATCGACGCCTTCGAACGCGTCCCAATGCGCCTTGACGAAAGTCCCCCAGCTGAGTTGGCGTTTCCGCTGGGGAGCGGGCTCAACACCGTGATGCTTCAGGATGTTCGCGACCGTGCTGGAGCAAATCGAATCTCCGACATTACTTAAGGCCCCTTCGATCCGCTTGTACCCCCAACTTGGATTCTCACGAGCCATTCGCAGAACAAGTTCG
>PVBE012633957.1_pt1 | contig 28208 bp, 20 predicted proteins | sample 1631181 | NCBI WGS metagenome assembly PVBE01 (sample SAMN08397723, study PRJNA350692) | Marine metagenome, whole genome shotgun sequencing project. | isolation source: water | place: Pacific Ocean | collected 2012-04
CGTGAATGCTCCTTAAGACCGTCGCGGTAGAAGTTGATGGTGTTTTCCAGCCCCTCCGCAAAACTGACGCGCGGATACCAGTCTGCGTCCTCACGCAGCTTGCGATTGTCGGCGATGAAGTCGCCGACATCCATCTTCTTCTCCGCAGCCGGAAATGGCACCCGCCGGATTTCAGCCTTTACCCCGACCGTTTCATGAACTGCGTCCACTAGCTGACTGATCATCTCGTGAAACATTAGCCCGCTGCCGGAACCGAAGACATAGGCTCTCCCTGCCGTGCGGGGCGATGCCGCCGCCTGCAACAGCGCGTCCACCACATTCTGCACATATGAGTAATCGCGAACGAAGTCGCCCGGTTCGTAAACCGTCAGCGGCTCCCCGTTCATCGCCCGCCACAACATGAAATTAAGTATTCCCCGCTGCAGATTGTTCACCTGCTGCCGCTCTCCGAAAACATTTGCAAGGCGCAGCGTGGTGGTATTCAGGCCGTAGTTCTGGTGGTACACGTAAAGATATTTCTCACAGGTAAGTTTGTGTGCGTCGTACAGAGTGAGCGGCCAATCGGGTTGATCTTCCGCCACCGGCAGCGTGGTCGCGCGTCCAACTTGCGTGACTGTGCCCGGCATGACTACAGCGGCCTCGGGGCACAGCTGCCGGCAGCCCTCCAGCAGCGCCAGCGTGACGCCGCAATTTGCCTGCAGATCCTGAAGCGGGGCGTCCATTGATTGCACATGACTGGTCTGCGCCGCCAGATGAAAGACGTAATCTTGTCCCGGCAGCAGAGAACGCAGCGCCGATACGGCAGAATCCGCCGTGCTCATATCCACCAGTTCTACGTGCACTCGGTCTTTGACCGGCGCGATGTTTCCCTCTTTTTGCAGTGAGCGCGTCAGCAGAGTGACCTGACAGTCCAGAGAAACACAACGCAGCGCCAGATTGCTGCCGATGAAGCCCAGCCCACCGGTAATCAGCACTCGTCGCCCTGAAATAGCCGAAAAATCCATGCCGCGCTTCCATCGCCCGGCCGGATTCATGCAATCCGCGCCGTGGGTATATGCGTGATGAACTGGCCGCCCTGCTCGCGGAAGGCCTGCTCCTTGGAAGCAATTTCGTTCAAGTGATTCCACGCAAGCACAAAAGCATAATTCGGGTAGTCGGCCGCAAACCGGTCAATCGGCACAATGGGGATGTGCGTACCGGGCGTGAAAAGCCCGTGTTTCGAAGGGGTGTTATCACAGACGTATTCCAGCATCTTTGGCCCGATGCCGCAGTAGTTCAAGATGACCGTACCCTTTGAAGAAGCCGCATAGCCGACCACTCGGGCGCCATCAGCATGCAACCCTCGCAGCAATTCTATCAACGAGGCGCGCGATTGCTGCACACGCTCCGCGAAATTCGAATAGGTCTGCAGCGACGCGAGCCCATATTCGCGCTCAGCCTCCAGCTGCGCTGTGACCGATGGCTCGACCGCACGACTGCACGCCGACCGGCAGCCATAAACCCGAATTGACCCGCCGTGCACCGGTATCGGTTCAACGCGGAAGATTCGCAGGCCGTGCTTTTCGAACAGCCGGCGCAGCGAGGTCACGCTAAAATAATACACATGCTCATCATAAATCTGGTCGTAGGCCAGCTGCGTCATGATTTCCAGCAGGTACGGGTCTTCAAAAATGAAGACGCCCTCCGCATCGAGCAACGTCTCAAGGGCGCGCGCCACGCCGTTCTGGTCCGGGATGTGGCAGAGCACGTTCGCGCCGACCACCAGCTGCGCCGGCCCGTGCTCGGCGCTCAGGCTGGCCGCCAGGTTCGTATTGAAGAATTCAGAGATGACGTGCAGCCCTTTCTCGCGCGCGGCCGCGGCCACGTTTGCGGATGGTTCGATGCCGATCGCTCTAGGACTGTACGCCGCCAGTTTCTGCAGCAGAATGCCATCGTTGGCGCCGATTTCCACGACCGGCAAGCGCTCGTCGTACAGGATTTCCGCGCCGATTCTGCACGCCAGTTTGTCGAAGTGCTCATCCATCACGCGCGAGATTGACGAAAAATAAGCATAGTGGTCATGGAAGAGCATGTTCGGATCGACGGCCTCCACCAGTTGCACCATCAGGCAGGATTCGCAAAAACCGGCCTGCAACCGAAAGGTGTATTCCGGTTGCGACAGTTGCTCGCTCGAGAGAAAGGCGTTGGCGATGGGCATCGTCCCAAGGTCTAAGAAAGGCCGCAGAGTCGCCTCGCCGCAGATGCGGCAGCTCAGGCCGGCCGGGGATGATTTCAGCGCACTCATTGCGTTGGCGGATACATTTTGCGCGGAATTATAACGCACGCTTCAGTGACGGAGCTCTGCGAGGCTCGAGTGCGGCTGCGCCGCTTGCACTTCACTGGTTCAGTCGAGTCCACTCCGAGATGCGTTGTGCCACCGTGTCCACCGCGGCGGGCGTCAACTCTGGATGCATCGGCAGGCTCAGGATTTCGCCGGCGGCGGCATCGCTGTGCGCGACGGTGAAGACCAGATCAGCCGCGCCAACGCCGCACGCGCGCAGCGCCAGTTCAAGCGCGTCCATGCCGGAGGCCGTCCCCACAACGTGTGCAGCGCCGACGATACCGGCCAACTCGCGCTCGAACGCGGCCACTTCTTCTCCGAGAATGTACCGGCCGCTGTCGAAAACGCGCTGCACGGCCGCGTCAATCTCCACCCGATGGGCGCGATAGTTGGCGTGCGGGTTAGTCTGCGATATCTGTGCCATTGTATGTGGACTGGATATTACGCCGGTGTGAATGCAACGCGCCGGTCAATCCAGAAACTCGCGCTGCCAGAGTTCGAGCATCAACAGTGCCCAGACGCGCATGTAAGGGCCGCGACCGACCTCGAAATCACTGCGCAGGCCCGCCACCGCATCCGCGTCGAAAAGGCCTCGGCGCTGCACGGATTCCCGCGAGAGGGCTTCGGCTACCACTGGCTGCAGCTCGCCGCGCAGCCACGCCTCGACGGGCATGTAGAATCCTTGCTTGCGCCGCCGCATGATTTCCGCCGGCAGCACATCATTCAGCGCATCGGTCAACACCAGCTTCGTGCGCCCGCGGAGCGCGCCGATGGGCGAATGCCCCAGCTTCAAAGCCGCAGGGATTCGCGTTGCGAATTCGACCAGTTTGTGGTCAATCAGCGGCACGCGCACTTCCAGCGAGTGCGCCATGCTCATCGCGTCGGTGTCGCGCAGCAGCATGTGCGCCAGATATGATTTCAATTCCAGCCGCGTCACCCTGACAATCGCATCACGCTCACTCTCGACCACAAAGGGCTGCAGCAACTCGATGCTTGGGCCGATTCCGTTCTGGCTCGCAGCAACACCGTCCCGGTAGAGCGCTGCCTTTGCGGCCTCGCCGAAGAGCGTGCGTGTGCGCAGGTAGCGAGAGAGAAAACCGGCCTCCAACCAACCGGGGGCCTCGGCGAGCGCCGCACGGCCTGAGATGCGCGCCAGCTGCCGGGCAGCCGCGCGCGCTGCCGCTTTTCCCAGTCCCGGCAGCCGCTTCCACAATCTCCCGGCGCGTTGCGCCTGCAGCAGATATCGGTACTGGCGATACCCGGCAAAGAGCTCATCCCCACCCAACCCGGAAAGCGCGACCTTGACATGCCGCGCGGTGGCGCGCGAGACAAGATAGGTGTTCAGCCCGTCGCCGGTGGGTTGATCCATGGCGCGCACAAAGTCGGGCAGCTGCGCGGCCACATCGCGCCCAGATATCACCACTTCGTTGTGCTCGGTGTCGTAGCGGCGGGCGACAATGCCGGCAAAATGGCGCTCGTCCATGCGCTGGCCTTCCGCATGAAAGCCGATGGAAAAAGTCTGCAAGCGCTTACCGCTCAGGCGAGTCATCAGCGCGACCACGGCGGATGAATCCACGCCGCCCGAGAGAAACGCGCCCACGGGCACATCGGCAATCATGCGCAATCGAATTGATTCTTCCAGCAGCCGGCGGAGCTCGCGCCTGATCTCGACAGCGTCAGCACCCGCCGACATGAGGTCGCCATTCTCCACCGTGGGCACATCCCAGTATTGGCGCACGGCCACATTTCCTTTTTCCCACGTCAGGCAATGCCCCGGCATCAGGGCGTGTACGCCCTGCAACATAGTACGCGGGGGCGGCACCGCGTAGAACGTGAGAAAATGATGCAGCGCGTGAAAGTCCAGCGCCGGGTTCATCAACCCGCTGCTCAGCATTGCCTTCAGCTCAGAGGCGAGCAGTAGACCGTTGTCGGTCTCAGACCAATAGAGCGGTTTGATTCCCAGCCGGTCACGCGCGGCAAACATGCGCTGCCGGGGCGCATCCCAGATCAGGAAGGCGAACATGCCCCGAAACCGATGCACGCACTCATCGCCCCACTGCACATAAGCGTTCAGGATGACTTCAGTGTCGCTCTGCGAGCGGAAGTAATGGCCACGCTGTTCCAGTTCCGCCCGGATTTCGGCGAAGTTATAGACCTCGCCGTTGTAGGTTATCGCCAGCCCGCCGTCTTCACTCGGCATGGGCATGTGCCCGGCGGGGGAGAGATCGATAATCGCCAAGCGCGTGTTTGCCAACGTCACCGGCATGTCCGTGCTATCGACCCAGATTCCGCTGTCATCCGGGCCGCGATGGTGGATTGCCCGCGTCACGCGCTCGCCGAGTTCGCGGTCAGCCCGGCCAACAACGCCGAAGATGCCGCACATCAGATCATCGCCGTCACAGCGGGGTACAGGCCCAGCGAATCTCCAGTGGGCAGTTGAAGTAAGGCAGCTCAACGCGCAGCAGCATCCAGGTGTTCGCCAGAAACACGCCCGCGATCAGCAGCGCCAACACCATCCGGGTCGCGCGCCTGGAGAAGAGCTGCGCGAGACCGCCAACGGTCAGCAGCATCACCGGGGTGATTGCGGGCAGCACGTGACGGCCGGTAGCGTAAAAAAGGGGCGGCACCCATTCGGCGGAAACGTCCGCGCGCGCCACTCCAATGAGCAGATAGAGCAGCGCGGCCAGCAGAAACGCAAACGCGACGCTGGCAGGCATCGCCTCCGGCATTACAGCACGGCCCAAGATGCGACGCAGCCATCCCAGACCCGCCAGCACGAGCACACCCGCCGCCACCCCGTAATGCCAGCGCGCCAGCCCCGGCCAGTCGCCCCCGACGAACGAGCCCCAGAAAGTGGCGAAAATGGCGCGCAGCCCGGCAAGGTAGCCCGGCGCGGTGCGCTCAAAGTCATAAAGGGAGAACAGTTGCCCGTCGAGCCGGTTCGTCCACGTACCCGTGCCGTATTTTGCGACGAACCATTTCAGGCCTATTGGCACGTCTCTCCACGCCGCCTCGCTCGAGCCGTTCTTGAGCAGGTTCACAAAGCGCGTGCCGCCCCACTCTCCGGCCGTCGCGGCCGCGTCGTCATAGACGGGCGGCTGGCCGGAAGCCAGATATGACCCCGCCGCCAGCGTGACCCCGTCCCAGAGCGTGGCAAGCCGAAAGTCGACAGTTTTTTCGCTTCGCAGGCGCACGCCGACATCGGGCATGCGCGCCGGAAGCTGAACCTCATAAGCCGCGAACTGCCAGTCGCCGCTCGCCATGAAAACTCTGCCTCGAAGAGCGCTCTGGCGCCCGTTGTCGGTAGCCAGGATGACCTCTGGTGCGGTAACAGCGCTTCCGGCCGGCGCCTTCATCCACGCGCCCACGGTGATCCGCATGCCCCTCAGTTGGCGCGAAACTCTCGCAGGCAGGAATTGCACCACACCGTTGGTGTCATGCCCGAGCGACCACTCCGTCGAGAACGCCATGCGGCCCAGCGGGGGCGGAAGCACTACATCGTCTTCAGTTCTGTCAATAACGTGTCGCGCCAGTTCTGCGGACATGCCGTGAATCGGCACCATCGCCGGCGCACGCTCGAAGTACCAGTGCGCAGCGCCGACGGGAAGGGTAGCTAACATCATCATGCCAAATGCAGCCGCCGGCGCTGCCACACCGAATAGCACAGACAGCAGCAGCCCGCGCCAGCGGAAGCCAGCGCGATGCAGAAGCAGCAGCACTGCCACCGGCAACACGGCCAGCGCGGTGATCTTTGTGAACATGGCGGCCAGAATCGCAAGGCCGAGACCGAACAACCTTGCGGCTGAAAAGCCACGCAGATAGACAGCCACCGCCGCCCACAGTATCAGGGCCAAGGCCAGCAGCGCCGGGCCCTCTGTGGAGAGCGTGCTCAAGATGCCGCTCACAGATGGAAGCAGCACTGTCAGCGCGGCCGCCGCTGCCGCAATCCTTCTTTCAATAAACAGTTCACGGCCGAGGCGATACATCACCCACGCCAGCGCAAAGCCCACCCCCAGCGCTGCCATACGGCCAAGCAGCACGCGCGAGTGTGTGTCGCTCACCGGCAACAGCAACTGCACCAGCCCGTGCAGCAGATAAACGCCGCCGCCGCGTACTGCACCGCTTCCCGCAGGCATCCCACCTGTATTGCGCTCGCACTCCGCCGCGCTGCCTATGCCGAACCCGCAAAGATCGTCGAACCGAGTCCCCAGCGCGTTCAACTCCTCTGCCGAGAAGCGCGGCAACGGAAGGCCCGAATGCAATGCCAGCGTCCGCGCGCGCTGCAGCGAGCGCGCGAAATGAAAGACCTCGTCCGGGAACCCGCCGAGATTGTCCACCAGCGGCGTGGCCATGACGCGCAACCCGCCCAGCAGCATGAAACTAACCACGATTGCCAGCGCCGCGCAGATACGCGACCGCTGCGCGAACGCTCGCCGGAACGCACCTGCCCGCACCCATTTACCGGGAGCTGCCATGGCGATAACCTCTGCTTTAGCGCTCACCGGCGCGGACATGACGCAACCCGAGAAAACCTGCGCACGAGAATATGGCCCCCATCCCAAGCACCGAGAGCGGAATGGCCCGCACCGGCCCCAGCAGCACCTCGCCCACCGTTAGGGCGAGGCCAGCAGCTGCCGCGGCCGCGCCGAAGCGGATGGCGGTCGCTGCCCTCACCTGGGGCCAGCGCCGCACATAGGCGCCCAGCACCGCGTTCAACGTCAGATGCACGAACACAATCGCTATGATACCATCGCGCAACCCGAGAAAGAAAGGGAAAGCGGCATCCATACCGCGCAAAAAGCGCAGCCCAAAAGCCAGCGCGTACGCCACCACGACAATGAAACTATCCGCGAGCAGCACGATCCCGGCGCGCCGCAGAAAGCGCGTCAGTGGCTGCCACAGCCCGCCGCCGACCACCTCGCCCAGCACGCGCCCACGTTCGGCTTCCAGCTGCGCTTTGTAGCCCTCCGCATAGTGCACCAGCGCGTAGGTGCCCGCGAACATCAGCAGTCCCACCACCACAAGCGCGGCGAACGGCAGGCGGATGAAATCGAAATGCAGCACAGCGACTGCGGCCAGCCCGGTCGCCATGAGCAGATACAGGCCGGTGACGCGGCGATGCCCCCAGCCAATGCGCAACAGGCGCTGATAATAATGCGTGCGGTGCGCCTGCAGCACCGGCTCACCCTGCAGCACGCGTCGGCCCAGCGTCAGACCGGAATCAAGCAGGAAAATACCGAACAGAAGCACCCAGAACCCGAGGGAGAGCCGCTCCCCGCTGCGCGGAGCGCCCAGCACTGCCAGCCCGGCGAAGGTGAAACCCAGCCAGATGCTGCCGACATCACCCATGAACACGCGTGCTGGGGGCGCGTTGTGTAAGAGAAAGCCCAGCAGGGCACCGGCCAGCGCGGCCGACATCACTGCTATCCAGTCAAGTCCGACGCTCATGCTCAGCCACGCCACTGCGAGCGCCGCAATCAGGCCCTGCCCGGCGGCGAGTCCATCCATGCCATCCATGAAATTGAAGGTATTTGCCATGCCCAGAATCCACACGAAAGTAATGATCACCCCCAGCCAACCCACGTCTATCACCCCGAAGCCGCCCGCGCCGAAATAGCGCAGATAACGGCCATACAGCATCAGGCCCAGCGCTGCCCACGCCTGCGCCACCAGCCGCACCCGCGCCGGCAGCGGTCGCCAGTCGTCGAGCAGGCTCACCCCCGCGATAAACCATCCGCTGATGAGCAATACCCAGTCGTCGCGCCCCAGCGATATGCCAGCCCGCTGTGCGAGGACCAGAGCCACTAATGGCGAAACGACGACGAATACCACCCCGCCTGCGCCCGGAATCGGCCTGGCGTGGGAGCTGCGGAAATTGGGCATGTCGAGCAGCCCGATGCGCGGCGCGAGCTGCCGAAACAGCCACGTCCCCGACCACGCCAGCGCGAACGCGCTCGCGAAACCCAGAAGTAAAACACTAGGCCTGACGTAGGTCACAAGTAAAGCAATCTCCAATTGATGGCACGCTGGGAATCAAGAGGTTTAGGCACTCCTGCAGAAACAACCGACATGTTTGATTTCAACCTGAAATGGTTCAACATCAAATATCCTGAGAAAAAATAGAAAGTTTGAGACAGACCGATGGAGTGTCAAAACAACTAGGTCAGAGTCATTCAGGGAACGTAGCCTTCCAGAAATTCTCTTGCGATTATCCTCGCAATCATTTTGTTCCCTTCAGGCACCAAATGGATGGAATCAGCTCTGAGACCATCTAGGTTGACGTCATGTAAATCGACGAGAGCAAAACCCTGCGCACCGCTAAATCTCTCCAGAAGCTCTAGGCCCAACCGGTCTCCTCTGGCCGTAAGTCGCTTCTCCAGCTCTTCCGCTTTGTCAGGATAGCGCATCTCAGAGCCTGCTAATGAAGAGTCCGACGCCGGCTGACGAATGGCTACGACTAGTACTCCCTTACGTAGCAATGAATCCACAAAATCCAAGTACAGCTCGTGAAAACCCAATTGACCGTCAATATTATCCTTATCTCCAAATCCAAGCACTGTATGTAATCGCTCAATACTCCGCACGTATAACTCTCGCCCCTCCAAGAAATCCGTTACAAGGCGTATTAGTAGAGAAACGTCCCTTGGTTTAGTACCGATTGGCAGCCAGTACTGACACCAGTCCCCCACTCCATTGTAGCCAGCGTGAACAACCAATGCGTCAAATTCGTAAAACCTCGAGAAATGTCTGAATCTGCGTATCCCACAATCGAGACCGGCTCCTTCCAACCCAAGGTTAGCCACTCGAAACCTTCGGCCTCGCGGTGCAGCGCTCTCGGCATTCAGGAATGTTTCAAAGTATGCCGGCCACGCTTCCCACCAATCAACCCCAGCACTACCATAAGTTGTACTCCCACCAATAGCGGCCACGTAGGTGGTGCCCTCTGGTTTCCCGAGCGGAAGAACTGGTCCTCGATAACCCAAATAGTTCATACCAACGTGCAATGGGGAGGGAGTTCGCGTGGCGATAACGCTCCGAAGACCCACCTCTGTCACGACAAAAATCCAAGCCGCCAGAGTTAGCGTCAGGACAGAAAGATAGGGGCCTCCCTTAAGAATACGGGTGGCTCGAGTGCGCACTGGTGTGCTGACGAGACCGATACAAATTAGTGAGAGCGCCAGAGAGGGAACTATCATCCCGATCAGCCAGTTGGAAGAGTAGGGCAGAAAATGAAACCATCCTACGGCATCCGTACTCGCACTTTCGGACTTATGTGATAGAGAAAACCAGAAAGGGAGGAGTAATCCAACTGAAACCGCAAGCTTAACCATTCGGGGCATAATTAGTTTTTCATTGGTGCGCGTCCGTACAAGCAATCGTTTCGCCGTAAACGATGTGCCCACCAATTGTGACTAGTGCACACCCCTCTGCTCATAAGGGCATGGTTAGTTTTTGGTCCAGCATCAATGACATGTCGCATCAGAGTAATTGACCCTGATCCTGAACGTATGCCAGAGGGATGGAAAACTACGCCCCATCCTACAACTGGTAGGTTTTGGGCGCGCACGCAGTATTTGATCAAGCCAATGACAGCTGTTACTACGACCATCGCGACGGCAGCGGACCGAAAGACTCGGCGACAAACATGCAGTTCCCAGTCAACCGATTTGAAGCGACGGCACCATTTCACCTAGCCCTTCCAGCAAGGCAGCCGCGTTCCCGCCCTGCGCGAGGAGAACCAGCTCCCGGATTGAGTGTTCCAACCCGGCAACGGGCGCGGATGGTCCGTCAAGACCGGAAACAAGGATTTGCTCGTGGGGCGTGGGCAACCATTGCGTGCCATCGATGGTCACGTGTTCCACCAGCCTTTCACCCCGGCGCAGTCCCGAATATTCAATTTCAACTTCACCACCCGCCCGTTGGCCGTGAGCGCTGATCAAGCGCTGCGCCAGTTTCGCGATATTCGTTTTTTCTCCTGCTGCCAGCGCCAATACACTTCCCTGCGCATCCAGAGACAACGCCTCCAGCAGCAAGCGCGCCGCTTCAGCGGCGCTCACGAACGTGCGCTCAGCATGCGGGTGCGTCACCGTCACCGGTCCCCCGCCCTCAATCTGCCGCCGGAAAAGAGCATGCACGCCGCCGCTACTCTCGCGGATGTTGCTTAGCCGCACGGTGAAAAACGCTTTCTCGGCACGTTCCGCTGCCGCAGCCACAATCATCTCGCCCAATCGTTTGGTAGCCCCCATCACGCTCACCGGCTGGAAGGCTTTGGTAGAGGATGTGAAAAGGAGCTTCTCGCTATCGTTGGCCAGGGCCAAGTCCACCACGTTGACTGTTCCCTGCACATTCACCATCACTGCCTCCGCCGGATGGGCTTCTGCATCGCGTATATCTTTCTTGGCTGCTGCGTGAAAAACGATGGTAGGACGGTGCATGAAAAAAACAGACGCAAGCCGGCCACGCTCACGCACATCGCAGACCTCAGTTGCCACGTCAACATCCGGAGCCCGCGCCCGCAACTCATCCCGCGCCGCGATCAACTTTTCTTCCCGCCGGCCGAGGCACACGATCCGCGCCGGTTTCCGCTCGGCCACCTGGCGGCAAATCTCGGACCCGATGGTGCCGCCACCACCGGTGATCAGCACGGTCTTTCCGCTCAGGATCCGTTCCAGTGCTTCGGTTATCATGCTGACCGCCCGCGTTCAGCAAAGCGCACAACCGCCACCTGGACAGCCAGCAGAAAAACGACCGGAACCAAGAGCTGCCAGCCCCACCTGCCGCCCGCCGTCATGTATAACCAGCCACACAGGCCCGTTGCCAGTGTCAGCAGCAGGTAAAATCCAGCGCCGGCCCAGTGCGGATATCCGCTGCTCGCGAGGCGCTGATATAGATATGTACGATGCGCTTGAAATGCGGGTTTGCCGCGCAGCAGCCGTCCCAGGAATGTGTAAGTCGCATCCCAGATGCAGGGCGCCAGCAGCAGCGCTCCCACCACCGGCAGGCGCGAGTCCCCCGAACGCTGCAGCGCCAGCAGCGGCATTACCGCGAATGTCACACCGAGGAAAGTGCTGCCCACGTCGCCCATGAAAATGCGCGCCGGTTGCCAGTTATGCCCGAGGAATCCAAGGCATGCCGCAAGCAGCAACAATCCGAGCGTGGCCAGCAGCGGCTGGCCCAGCCGCCAGGACACCAGTGCCCACATCGCGCCCGCCACCGCCCCAATGCCGGCCGCGTTTCCATCGATTCCGTCCATAAAATTGAAGGCGTTAATCAGTCCGACCACCCAGAGGAAGGTCAAAGGGTACCCAAACCACCCGAGGAACAAGTTGCCCGATCCGAACAGGGCGATGCGCTCAAAAGCCCCTACCCGGAGAATGATCGCCAGCGCCGCCACAGCCTGCACTCCGAAGCGCAGGTCGGCCGGCAGCGCGTGCATGTCATCCAGCCAGCCCACCGCCGCCACGAGTGCGGCCGCAATCAGGAAGGCCAGCAGGCCGGGAAGGTTCCAGTCAGGGCGGAGCAGCCATGCGCACACCACACCGGCTATTGTCACGACGACGATGACCACACCACCGCCGGTGGGGGTCGCCACCCGGTGCGAGCTGCGCTCCCCTGGAACGGCGAGTAGCCCGCGCTCGGCAGCCCAGTCTCTCATCTTGCCCACGCCGAAGAAACTTACGAGCAGCGCGGCGACAGTGATAATTGCAGGCAGCATTCTAGCGAATAGACCAACCGCTCAATTGGAAAGAGAAAGTGTCGCGCGGACAATCTCCTCCATCCCGGAAGACATGCACTCCGCAGCCGCACGATGCCCCTGCGCGGTGAAATGGTTATCACGCGAATAATAAAGGGCTTGAACTTCCGCGCTGCTGGCAAGGCAATCAGTGATGTCAATGTAGGAGACGGCGTGAGCATCAAATGCGGCCGCCAACGCCCTGTTGGGGAGAGTGGGATCAATCGTTTCCGTCGAAAGGCCATAGTACGCGCTTTTCGCCTCAAGTAGACCTGAGTTTATCTGATGCCGGTCGGGCAAAATGACGAACGCGAAATCGAAGTCCAGTTTCCGCGCAGTGTCCTCCAGCCGGCGTAGTTCCTGCTCAAAGTACTGCCGAGCGCCAGGGAGGTACGATCTGCCTGTTCTCATAATGAGAAACACAGGGTCCATCAAATCAGCGTTGGCCCTGTTTACCAACAGCAACACCTTGTGACGCGCCCACTGAAGCAGATAAAGCCGCCTGAGCGCCGAATGGTTGAGAACGTATTCGTTCGTTCTTGAGAGCCAACTCAAGCGTGAATTCAGGGTACGGTACCGGTCTGCCGTCGAGCCCTCGCCCGACGCAGATACCTCGATATCCGCGCCACTGTGGCTCTCAACCAGATTCTGGAAATCATTGCCGACGAAGAAGACGAACACGTACAGCGATGGCGAGCCGAGTTCTCGGTGCCGTTTGTTAACGATGTCAATTTGCTGCGGAAGTGAATTCCCTGAAATACCGAGGTTAAGATAATCGGCAGCAGACCCGGAATCCAGCAGACTGACAAAGGTCTCAGTATCCTCAACTCCGATGCCGAACGTGAAAGAATCTCCCAGAAAGGGAACGACCGGCCCCTCACCGGAAATTGGGACGCTCGTGGCACGAGCGCCGTGCTCGTCAATCGCCACCGAGTGGTTGTATTCGCGAGTGATCACCCGGAATTTGCTTCCCGGGGTGAAGCGCAAGCAACCGGTATCGGAGCATTCCAATGGCCACCCTTCGTCGCTGTCAAAGAATACCTGCTGACCGGCGTTTATTTCTCTCATCCGCTGCCGCAGCCAATCTGGCGGGAAAACTCTTAGTGCCCCTTCCAATATCAGCATGGCGAACAAGAGCCCGGCTAGAGTCAAGAGTGCACTGACTAACAATCGTTGACAAGTTTTTGACATTTTTTCCGGTCACTACATTTCCGTACTACTTGGGCAACGTGTGGAATCATATGAATCTGGCGCTACCAGGTGGAGACATGTCGGACGATGTTGGCACGCGCAGGGGTATAATCTCGACTACCGTGTAACCTTGCAGGGCGGGCGCAGTTTGACCATTTTTCAGTCCGACAACCGCGTGTTCCGGTCTATTTGAAAGCTGCACTAAATCTTCCGTGCTTGCCAGCCTCACACCGGTTCCATGAAAGTAGTCATCCCCCGGCGGGCCATGGAAGAGGCGGCGGTAGCACTCCGCTGCTCGGCCAAATAGGACCACACGGCCTCATATCCAGTGGACATGTTAATGCGCGCCCAAGCACGTAACGCACCTGCACTTAATACAACGGTACATACAGATAGCGGAAGAATCCGGTGCCATCGGAGCCGCAGCAATCGAGCCGACCCTTGCTGTAAAAGCTCTCCAAGGGTTGCCGCTGCGAGCAGGATCGCTACAACAACACAGCCATCAACACAACGTGGTTGGTCACCAAACTCTGCTGCCGTGTACATGATCCGAATCACGCAACATAAGAGTGCAGCCGACAATACTCTCGCCATAACTGTCAATTTCTTTGCAACAAGATACACCTTCACAATTATTAATCCCACCAACATGCCAAACACAAACAGCCGTCCTTCGAACTCCAATGGTACGTTTAGAAAGTACAGTAACTTGTCGACTCTAACAGCGCCTACACTCACATTTACAAGTAACCGCGAAAGTAGAAAGGATCCATATCCGGCCTGATAGCCGGCAGCCAGCATGGTTTCCGACACCTCAGCGTATAGATCAGCATACAGAATGCCGAACGGACTGGCCATCTGTGACTTTGGGACACTCAGCAACCGCGCCACGCGAACAACTAATTCCATCAGGACCCACGGGGTAAGAACGGACACGCCACACGCTTCAAGGTCGACCTGAACACCCGGCGTCGAATCCCCCGGACAAGTCACGGACCAAGGTCGCCGATTTGCCACCACCTCCATTCCTGTGCTAATCCCTGGTCAACACGCACATTGACCGCGCCTTGACATGGAGCCCCATAGTGCTGTTCCACCAAGGGCATCATACCCGTATTTTGGGCATAATACGTATTGCAGATACAAGCGTCGGTGTTTGACGGGTCTTGGAGCGAACCACACCCAAGCCCGTCATGGATCTGCCCTAACTTCTGGAGTCCAGCAACAATTGGAACTGCGAATATCACTATGGCTGATAAAGCGAGGATGCCCGAGCTGTATCCAAATCTCGTTTCAGTCGCCTTACTTCGTATATGTCTCGCGAAACATCCCAAACAAACGGAAACCCCTAGGATTGTAGCTAGCTCTTCATAGATAATATACCGTTGAAGGAAAACACCCTTCATGGCGGAAAAAAGGCTGAAAGCGAAACCGACCATCATAAAGAATAAGACTAAGCGGGTATCATGTCTGTGCTTTTCTCGGAAAAACAAGAGCATTACGCTGGCCCCAATTAGCAATGGCCACCTGAAGGCTCGATAATGGCCGACAACAGGGAGAACAACAGTGCGTGTTAGGGCTGGGAAATCGGCTAGCAAATCGGGCACAGGCTTATACAAATACATGGTGTTGAGGTCGAGGTTACCCAATCGGAATAATGCGAGTGAAACATCCCCGGCAGTCGGCGTCCGGCCGACGTGAAGATTAAACTTGGGCCCGACCATGGCCAGTGTCCAGAAAATTCCCCACACGACCGCGAAAACAATCATGTACACGGCTGGCGCTGGACGTGAGGCTCTTTCCGGCGGACTGTGGTGCGACCACAGATGAACAACTGGACCCCAGCCCATGGCTGCCGCAACTAACAGCGTAATGGCGAGGAGGGTCGCCACCACGGCGATCAGATGGGAATTCGGCCAAGAACGGACCAGGCTCAGTTCAGCACCCAGTTGATACCCCGTGGACAACAGGATGAGACAAACAGCTGTCATGAATAAAACCTTTACGCGTCGATTGCGGCTCGGTCCCGGGGAACCATTGTGGGCCCAGTTTACGGCTAGCTTAGTTAGCAGTCCAGCAGTGAGGCAAATCACGGATACGGCAATGAAATAGATATTCAGTCTGGGGCGGACAAGGCTCAAGCCAGCCGCCAGCTGATATCCCAGGGAGAACAGGAGAAGACAAACAGCGCTTTGCAAGAGAGCTCGCCCACGCAGGGCGCCGGCGTAGATGCCTCCCCTCATCCATAGACGGACATAGCCAATCGCGAAAACAGCAAGAAAAAGCAGGGGGTAAAACACCTTTGACAACATGTATTCCCCAATAGTCACGAACACCCATGTTTTCATCACCTCTATTGTGAGAGGGGCCATCAACAAGTTCACTGCAAAGGCGTGCACCAACGCTATCTTCGTTGATCTACTTGACAAACGATCCATTGGAGTATCAAGTTTCAGCAATGAAACCAAGGGAAGAAAGAAAAGTAAGGGTAGCGCGTTGAGCTTCGCAAGCAGCGAGAAAAAAGCCAACGTACTACTGACCACACAGTATGTTGCGAAAATGCGAAAGCGCTCAGCATGTACAGCCTTGAACATGAAGAACAGCGAACCGATTGCAAACAGAGCACTCAGCGCTTCGGGCCTCAATGTCAACAGGAACTGGACATTTGACCATGAGAACAAGGCCAAGGTGGCAGCAACAAAGCCCATCGCATTCGAGCCCGTCAGTAACCGAGCAAAGTGAAAGACCATCCAGACGATCAACAGATAGACCAGTGAACTAAACAGCCAGCCGGTAGACACGTATTCTCCAATGCGTAGAAGTGGGTCGGGGTCAGCGGCAAAACTGAGAAAGGATGCTTCACTCAGAATTCCCACTTGTTCCGCTGCCTTGTAGAACCAGCCAAGAAGCTGTGTGAGGGAGTATCCGGGGTGCTCCACGAAACCCGATGGTATCCCGTCAAGGAATCTCAGTGCTGCGACAGAATAGCAGAAGTCAGGGTCCTCATTCCGCCAAAAACAACTAAAGTATCCAGGACGTGAAAAGACGAATGTCACCACAGCAACAGCTAAAACCATAGCTGCTAGCATCCAGTAATTACCGATTGCTTTATCTTTCTTCATGTCCCGCTCCTCTTCTCTTTATAGGCTACCGCGCCAAACAGTGTCGCTCACGTGATAACAAACCAGAGCCCCAAAAGGCGGCCCCAGCCGGCAATGCCACCCCTTCAAACTGACTGAAAAAGCGAAACTCCAGCCACAGCAACCATGTGCGCAGTACCACACAAGGTCGCATCCCAAACGCCACCTGACCGCCCGCCACAGCCAGTGTCCAACCGATCTTTGCCGCTCCCTGACCCAGGACGCCGCTTCTACCACCTGTTCTCACTAAATCCAAAAGATCAGAGGAAAATTCAGGATAACACATATCATCTATCGTGAGAAACGACTGGTCAAAAGGTTGTGGGTCCTGAGGTAAAAAGCCACCACGAGCAGCGTGATAAGGACCGGAAGTGGCACGCAGGCAGGCACACGACCAACATTCTTCTGTTGGCCTGCAATTGCCAGATTCACAGTAGGTTCGGAATTGGGAGGCAACTCACTGCCGCTTCATCCTCGAATTGCCCCGCGGATAGGTAAAAGCCATCAGTTCGTCTCGCGGCCCGCAACTGGGGGTGCCGCGGCTCTGCGTGGTTCTACCCTCCTCAGAATTATGACCGCAAACATTGCCATACTTCCTAACAGCGGGCCAAGCAATTCCTCCAACCACAACCACAGGTAGAAGGTCCAATCCGGCATTAGATTGCGCATCGACACTCCACCGGATAATAGATACCGGAAGGGCATTATGGGCTTGATCTTTTCGATACGCCACTCTGGGTACAGTTGTTCGAACTGTGCTACATCTCTGCGGAAAATTATCCACGGCAATGCTTGATTTGCGCCATGCATTGGACCAGAAGATGGAGATTCCCAGTTGGCTGCCCATGGTTGAAATGGCTCGTGGTGAACAAACCGGTAAATGACACGTGACCAAGCGGTCGTCCACGGCTCTACCATGACCACAACCCCATCCGGTCGCACACAGCGAGCTGCCTCCGAGAAAAACCGTCTCGGTCGCTGCAGATGGTGCAGCACGTTAGTCATTACAATGCCACACAGAGATCTGTCAGCCAAGGGTAGATGCGTAGCATTAAGTACAACATGTAGACCAGAATGAAGGAATACATCCGTTGCAACAACATTTTGAAGAACATCACGGAGGAAGCCAGAGCCGCAGCCAACCTCAACAACCAAACCTTTCCCGGTGGGCACAGCGGCTGCAATAGCTTGGTACCATTCAACATAGATCTTCTTTAGCGGAAGCTTGCTCTGAATGATCTGCCCACGCAGTGGAAGTGTGTTTGGATCATCAATGTCCGCCCCCCGAAGCAGCGGGTGAGCAAGCCATCTCCTGATCACCGTCCCGAGAGCACGGACGCTAAACAAATTTAATCTTTCTTGCCGCCAGCAACGCCATCCGCAGCAACAACAATCCATGCTTCCAGCGCTGAATGTTGGTCGTGCCATAGGTGCGCTTGCGGTAGCGCACGGGCAAATCCAGTATTCTCAAGTTTAACTTAGCTGCGCCAAGCAACAGATCAAAATCTCCAAAAGGGTCAAAGTCACCAAAATAAGTTCTATTGGCTGCAATCCTAAGATAGTCCCTCTTCCAGAGAACTTTGGTGCCACACAGCGTGTCTTTAATGAACTGGCCAATTAACCAAGAGAAGATCATAGAGAAAAACTTGTTGCCAACCATATTCCACGTGCGCATTGCTTCGCCCTCCATTGGGTAAACCAGGCGCACTCCATTGACGAATTGAGCCGCTCCCGAGAGCAGCGGTGCAACAAAGCGCGGCAGATCCTCCGGCGCAACCGTTAAGTCGCCGTCCAAGATTATCAAGATATCGCCTGATGCGTTGGAGAACCCTAAACGAACTGCGTCACCCTTCCCAGAGCCCGTCTGGGGAAGCAATTGACAGGAGTATTGTGGATGTCGCGCGATGTTTCGCTCGATAGTGCCATAAGTGTCATCTTCGGAATGTCCTTCCACAAACACCAATTCGGTCTGCAAACCCATATCAGGCATCCGGGAAAACAGATTGGCAATATTGCCGGCTTCATTGCGTGCTGGAACAATTACAGACACTTTTGGCTGCTCGAAGGATGAATGTCGGCGCGGTAGCGGGCGGGCCACCACCAGATGAGTCAACGCTCCCATGTTGAACGGCCACATCCGCACAAGGTATTTGTTACACAAATCGCCTATCAACGGGGTAGAAAAAGGCCACATTATCTCGGTCCAACTCCGGATCACTTCAAAGCCCGTTAGATTGAGCAGATTGCTAACGTCCTCTAGTGTGAGCCAGTTCTTTCCGGGCGCAGAAGCACTGAGACCTAATCGTGCCGCAAACGTGAGCGGAAGTTCCCACATCCTACTGTAGAAATTCAGGATGATCTTGGCGTTAGGGTTCGCTCGTTTCCGAACCTGCTGCAACACACCCTGAACATCCCATAGATCATTAATAAGGTCGGAGAGGAGAATAAAATCAGAGCCCGTGCATATAAAGGGCAAGTGATGTGCATCGCCCTGAAATATACGCAGGTATGGGTGTCGCTCCGAAGCACGGCTGACCATCTCCCCGGAAAAGTCAACACCAACTCCGAACTCGGGTTCGACCGCTGCTAGCAAGTCTCCTAAACCACAGCCAATTTCTGTCACACGCTGCCCAGACGGGACGAGGGACCGGTAAACTTCCTCAAGTCTCCGATGATAATATCCCCCCAGTCCGTTCCAAGAATCCACCTTCCGAGCAGCGGCATCCCAGTAGGCGATGCGCCGTGCCTGATATTCTCTCGCTGCATTCACTGGCATATTCTCATCATCACTGCACTTCCATCACACGTCCCGCACCACACGGTCATAAGCACCTATTACCGCTTCGCTAGAATAGTGGTTCTCAATCCACTTTCTGCCTGCGGCGCCCATTTCGGTCGCAGTCTCAGGCGCGGCGCGAAGTGCGCGGATGGCTTCGGTCAGAGCAGCCCGCGACTCGGGCATCACGCAGGTCCCGGCGGCGGCTTCGCGCAGCAGCACGGCGGTTTCCGAATCCGCCTCGGCGCAGGCAACCACCGCCCGGCCGGCAGCCATCGCGGTGTAAATCTTCGAGGGCACCGTATCGTACGAGAACCCGCGCCGCAGCGGGGCGACGCACACATCCGCCGCGGCATACATCTCATTCACCCTGTGAGATGGCTGAAAAGGCAACATCCTGAAATTGGCCAACCCGGAGCGCACGACCGCGCGTTCCAATCCTGCCCTGCCGGCGCCATCACCGACCACGAGGAATTTAACCTGCTCGTCCGGCGAGAGGTCTGCGGCCACGTCAATCAGAATCTCAAGCCCCTGCGTCAGGCCGACGTTGCCCGCGTACAGCACCACGAACGCGCCGTTCAGGTTGTGCTCGTGCGAGAACTCGTTCTCCCTGTGCATAGGCCGGATGAAGTCAATGTTCACGAAATTGGGTGTGAAGTACAACTTGGCGCGCGGCACGCCCCGCTTCACGAGAGTATGTTGAAAACTACGCGCGATTGTGGATATCGCCGCCGCCTGCCGATAGACGAACGCCTCCAGCGCGTACACAAACCGCACCAGCAGCGGGTTCCGAAACAGGCCCATGCGCACCGGCACGTCCGGCCAGAGCTCGCGCACGTCGTAGATGAACGTGCCCCCGCGCAGCCGCGATAGAAGGATGCCACTCAACCCCAGCGTAATTGGCGGAGAGGTGACGAACACGACATCCGGCCGCTTAACGAAAAAAAGCCCGAGCAAGGTGGTCAGGAACTGAAACAAGAGATAATCAAACCCACGCGCCCATACTTTGTGGCGCTTCAGGGGCATGAACACGCGCAGCACGCGCACCCCGTAATCGCGCGATTCGGTGATGGGCCGCGTCCAACTGGCGTTGAATTTCGGGTCGGCGCGCACCTGAGCGGAGGGATTGTAATGCGGAACCGAAGTCAGCACAGTCACCTCGTGGCCGGCGGCTTGCAGCCCCTGAGCGATGTCGGTCATCATGTTGGCCGTAGAGACCGTGTCCGGCCCGTAGACCAACGTCAACATCAACACCCGCGCCATCGGTTCAGCGCTCTGTCAGGCGTTCCTCGAGCGCGGCGCTCACTTTGTTTCTATCCTTGGTGGAGAAATACCAGTCAATCGTGCGGCGCAACCCGTCCATGAAACGCACTTCCGGCTCCCAACCCAGCAGCTGCTTCCCGAGCGAGTTGTCGGCCACGCGGTTCATCGGGCCGGTCGGCATCTCTGGATGCAGCTCGATCTCCGCCTCGTGCCCGCTGTAGCGCATTACCTCGTGAACAGCGTCAATCACGCGCGTGCGCTCCATCGTGCCCAGGTTAATCGCGGTGCCGTCATCAATTTTCTCGGCCGCAAGAATCGTCCCGGCCACGATGTCGTCCACGTGCGTCCAGTTACGAATCTGCTCGCCGTTGCCCCAGACCACATAAGGATTCTGGCCGATAAAGGCACGCGCAATCATAGCTATCACTGCATGGTTCTCGTGCCCGCGCTCCCCATAAACAGTGAAGTACCGGCAGCTGGCCGATTTCATGCCCCAGTCCCGGAAAAACGCCTGCAGAGTCAGCTCGCCCATCAACTTCGCCCAGCCATACATGTTGTCGGCGTCGCAAGGAGGGCCTACCAAGTCCTCTGTGAGATACAGGACCTGCCCCGGATCAGTCTGCAGGTGGTTGGGATAGACGCAACCCGAGGAGGCATAGACCACTTTTTCAATTCCGGCCTGGTGACAGGCGCGAAACAGCATGCCATCGAGAGCCAGATTGGTGGCGCAGGCCGCCTGATGCAGATCAACATAACCGCGCCCACCGTGGTCGGCCGCCAGATGGAAGACCAGCTGCACTCCCGCGGCCGCCTGCTGCGCGAAGCCGGGTTCGGTTAGGTCGGCCTGAATGAATTCGACCTTCCCCGAGTCCACGTGACCCTGGATGTTGGCCAGTCGGCCGCTGCTCAGATTATCGACCACGCGCACTCTCGCCCCACGCTCCACCAGTGCATCCGTCAGATGCGAGCCTATGAACGACGCGCCGCCAGTCACTAGTACTGTGCTATCTTGCCAGTTCACACGTTGACTCCTTGTTTAATCCTGTTTGGTGATAAGATAGTTGCCGATCGCCAATGCATCCATCCGCGTTCTCAAAAAGCACTCAATCGCCTCTCGCGGGTTGCACACTATCGGCTCATTCTCGTTGAATGAAGTGTTAAGCACAACCGGCACCCCGGTCTTACTCCCAAACTCATTGATTAGCGCCCAGTATCGCGGCGCGTGTTCCTTAGCCACCGTCTGCAGCCGCCCGCTTCCATCGACGTGCGTCACAGCCGGTATGTCCGCCCGCTTTTCCGGGCGCACATTGTACACCTTGACCATAAAGGGGTCAGGGTAGTCCTGTTCGAAGTACTCGCCGACCGTTTCCAGCAGTATCGACGGGGCAAAAGGGCGGAACTTCTCTCTATGTTTGATGCGCGCGTTAAGGACATCTTTCATGTCGGCGCGCCGCGGGTCGGCGAGGATACTGCGGTTTCCCAGGGCGCGCGGACCCCACTCCATGCGGCCCTGAAACCATCCCAGAACATCGCCCCTCGCGAGAACATCAGCTGCGCGCTCCACCAGGGTTTGCTGGTCAAGGGCCTCGTAAGACACACCGTGTTGCTTGAGCACCGTTTCAATGTGCCCGTTGGCGAACTGCGGCCCCGTATAAGCACCGTTCATCACATAAGCGCGCGACTGACCAAGAACATCATGGTAGATGAAATAGCACACCCCGAGCGCAGTTCCGGCGTCCCCTGCCGCAGGGTGGATGTAGATGTCTGAGAAATCTGTTTCCGGAAGCACCTTTCCGTTGAAAGCGCTATTGAGGGCCACTCCGCCCGCCATGCACAGCGCTTTCTGGCCGCTCTCGCGCTGCAACCTGCGCACCATTGCAAGCTCGGCCTCTTCCAACATAGCCTGCAATGAGGCCGCCACGTCCTGATGCCGTTTGGTGATTTCAGTCCCCGGCACACGTGGTTCTCCGAATTCCCTCACGAAACGCTCTGAAAAGAGAATCCCGAGTTTCGGCTCTGCGTCGTCCCACGACATGGTGACCCCTTCGGCATGGTGCACAAAGTAATCCAGGTCCAGTTCGAATGTGCCATCACGCTGCAAGCGCACAATCCCGCGCATCTGGTCAAGGAACACCGGTTCCCCGAATGGCGCCAGCCCCATCACCTTGCCCTCGTCACCGTATTTGGGGAAGCCGAGCCACTGTGTGACGGCACTATAGAAGATACCCAGCGAATGTGGGAAACTGATGCTGCCATCCACCTCCAGCCGCCTGCCCTTCCCCACTCCCCACATGGTGCTGACGAAGTCGCCCATGCCGTCAACCGACAGAATGGCAGCCTCATCAAATGGCGAGACGTAGAATGCGCTGGCCATGTGGGCGCGATGATGCTCCACGTTGTGGAAGTAAGCCTTAAGGGATGATGGCTCCACTTCCAAGCGCTTAGTGAAGACCGACTCGAGATCGCGCACCCTCAGGGAGTTGCTCAGCCGGTCACGCACGAAATGCAGGTTGGGGCGGCGCGCGAAAGTAAACAGAGCCTTCTTCATCAGGTTTGCGCTTGGGTTGCGCGAGATGCCGACGTGGTCAAGATCCTGCGGTGTTATGCCGGCCGCGCTCAGGCAATAACGGATGGCATGAGTGGGAAACCCCGCCCAGTATTTCACGCGCGTGAAGCGCTCCTCCTCGGCGGCTGCAATCAGTTGGCCGTCTCGAATGATGCAGGCAGAGGCGCCGCCATGGTAAGCGTTGATTCCCAGAATGTGCATCAGTCAGTTATTGCGGTTTGCCCGGCATCGTTGAGGGGGGTGCGAGTCGATCAGGGTCAGGTTGGAGGCTATGACGAAAAGCGGGTGGCTCAGTTCCCGCCATTGTCCAGAGCATGGTACAGAGATTCCATCTGCATCACAGGTTCATCCCATGAAAATTCTCTAGCGACGTCGGCACACCTTTTGGTGAAGGTCTGATGCAACTCGCGTTCAACAAGCAGTTGGTTCATGGCGTCCGCCACCAGTGAGGCTTTGTGGTCAGTCACCAATCCCACCCTGTCCTGGATGAAAGGCGCAATCCCACAATCTTTGGTGACCACCACCGGTGTGCCGGCGGCCACAGCTTCGGCCGCCACGTTCCCAAAACTCTCGAAGACTGACGGCAAAACCACAACATCCGCATCTCCAAGCAAACCAATCTTCTGTTTGCCATAGATTGGGCCGGGAAACTGCACGCGCTCACGCAACCCGAGTTTCTCGACCAGCTGCAGCAATCCGGCCATGTATCCGTCACCCTCGTCCGGACCGGCCACCACGAGCCGGGCTTCCGCGAGGTTGAGCCGTGCAAACGCACGCAGCAACATGTCCAGACCTTTAACCGGGGCGAGACGCCCGAGGAAAAGCACAACCTTGCTTTTGGGGTCCAATCCCAGCGCCTTTCGCGCGGAGCCTTTTTCGGGCATATGCAGAAACTCAGACAAATCTACGCCGTTCCGGCGCAAGAGCAGCCGTTCCTCTGGCACCAGCCGACCATCTACCAATTGATCATGTTCTGATTGCGAAGTTGCTATTACCCTGGATGCTTTCCGGAACATATGTTGACCAACGAGAAAGTGGTATAACCGTTTCTTAGAGATGCTACGAAGAATCGGCAGCGCCATTCCCAGTGGTTCCAGAACAAACGGGCGGCCAGCTAGAACGGCATGAAGAGCCGCTATCGGGCCAAGCAAATCGTAAACCCCGAACAGGTGCACCACGTCAAATTCCCGCATATGTCGGCGGCAAAACCGCCACGCGCCGGGATTAATAGTCACCGCCCGGTAACGTGCCACCGATGGTAGGTACACCACCACGACACCATTAGCCATCTCGCGCACCGGTCTGGCGTCTGCCACCTGTGGTACGGCGGTCAGCACGGTGACAGCATGGCCTTTCGAGGCCAGAGTCTCGGCAAGCGCTTTCAGCTTTACCACAGGACCGCCATATTGGCGAGATGGCATGTAATACTGGGAGACCAGCAATATGTGCTTTGCATCTCCGTGGGCGGTAGGCCGCAATGGCGCCACCATCGGGAAGGTTCGCGCACGCCCTTCCGGTTCCCGAATGAGCTGCTCATATAGTGCTTCCATCTCCTGAACCGGCCCGTCCCATGAGAGTTCTCTCGCTACTGCGGAGCACTTGCGCCGATAGTTCTCATGTAGGTTATCGTCGCTCAGAATCCGGTCTATCGCTTGGGAGACGGCAGTCTGCTCGGGCGGCACCACCAGCCCAGCCTTGTCACTTACGATTGGGGCGATGCCACAGCGGTTAGACACCACCACCGGCACCTTCGCCGCCACGGCTTCAGCCACAGCATTGCCAAAATTCTCACTCTGGGAGGGGAGCACAAACAAGTCCGCATCAGAAAAAGCCTCTAGTTTTTCATTACCATAAAGCGGTCCGGTGAACTCCACGCGCTCTTCGACTCCGAGGTTGATCCCCAGGTCCCGCAAATGCTGTACATAACCGTCATTGCTGCTCGGCCCCACCATCACCAACCGCCTGCGGGAGACGTCCAGATCGGCAAACGCGCGCAGCAACAGGTCGGGGTTCTTCTTGGGCGTCAACCGGCCCAGGTAGAGCACTACCTGTTCGTCACCAGAAATACCGAGCCGACGCCGCAACTTCCCCCGTGGAGGCATTTGCGTGAATTCAGCCAGATCAATCCCGTTTCGCCTTTCAACCAGCCGCGCGGCCGGGATGCCGGCCTGCATCAACTCGCTCCGCTCTAACGGAGAAGTGGCTATCAAGCGCGCTGCACCGCTCACCATGCGGCGACCAAGCAACCAGTGATACAACCTCTTCTTGGCGAAGCTCCGCAAAATGGGCACATACATCCCCATTGGCTCCAACAAGTATGGGACTCCCACAGCGCGAGCAACACGCGTCACCGCCGGACCCATCATATCGTAGTACCCGAAAAGATGAATTACATCGGTGCGCGGCACTTGGCGCCGGGCGCAAGCCAGAACGGAGGGATGCACCGTGGTGGCCCGATACTTGAAAGTAGTCGGCAAGCGGATTACCTTCGCCAAGCCGTTGGCAGTGACGGGGGAGTCGTCCTCCTGCGTGTCATTCTCGGGTGCGCCGTGCTGTGATCGGATTGTAGATTGAGCGGTGATGACCGTGACGGTATGACCGCGTGCGCTCAGTCTATCGGCTATGGCTCCGATCTTCACCACCGGCCCGCCGGCTGCCAAGTCAGGGTAGAAATACTGGGTTATAAAATGGATGCGCATATCAACACTCTAACACATATTTGCAGACCGACGCTGAAAGAGCAAACGGACCCGATGCAGCCAGCGTGCGCGCCTTGCATGCATTGTGCGAATTGAATGAGCTGAGAAGATGATCAGGAAAATGTCAAGGTGTGTCCGGTGGGAGGTGTGCGCAAAAAAGACCGCGACTACGAGCAAGAAGGAAATGAACAGCATATAAATCAAGCCGAACTCCTTCCAGCGATGGCGCGTCTCTAGCACTCCCAACAACCCCAAGACCAAAATGGGTGAATATGAAAAGAAGTATATTGTTTGAAAGATTCCGCCTTTTCTCGGGTTTAGCACCCATGAGAACGCCGTCCATACCTTCAAGGCCACAGCCCTCACAAAGAGTGCTGGGTTAGCTGCAATATATTCAATGGCCTTTCGCGCGAACCATCCTTCCAGCTGCCAACCATTTTCTGATGACAATGTGTCAATTTCCTGCAGTTCGCCCGATGTCAATGAATTCCAGGCTTCAATACTGCTCAGATCCATGCTCTCTTGAGGATAGTGAGAGAAAGTTAGTGGATTATTCGTAAGCCAGAGGTAAACTCCAGCATGATTGTTCATCAGTGGGCCGCCCACGGCCACCTGACTCCTCACCAACCAGGGACTGATTGTGAAACCAAAGGATAACGCAAGCCAAGACAATATACGTAGCCGATTTCGCAGGGCATGAGGAATAGAATACAAGAGCCATCCGAAAGCCAGGGGCACAAATAGTAGCAGAGTTGTCCTCACCAAGACCGCCAATCCCAGAACTACGCCTGTCAGCACGCCCGCAAACCCAGAATTTGAGTGCCGGACCGACATCAGCAACAACATCGACAAAGTTACCAGAAAAGTGAACACACCGGTCTCCTGCAGGGCAGTATCGTGCAGCACATAATACGGATACACACAGACTAACACCCCTGTTAGGATGGCCGTTGTATTGTCAAATAGTCTTCGCGAAACGAGATAAGCAACGGCAACTGTTCCTGTGCTTATGATGGCTTGTGAAGCCACTATTGGCTTATAACCCATTCCTGCAGAGGAAACAAGGGTCAGAAAGAGCGAGTACAACGGAGGTAGATAACCACAACTTCGACCTACAACCTCTATGGCCTCCATAGTGGATTTGCACACAGCTCTCTGTTCCGCATATTCCGTTGCCAGCCAATAATACACGCTGTAGCTGTTGCTCCAGAAAAAGTCTTCGCCAAGCGCAAAACGTATGATCATCCTGAGAGCAAGCGCAACCAACACCGTCAGAAACAAGACCGCCTGGTAGTTGGCAACCGGTGCCAGAAGACGGCGCGCAGTCACTGGTGAGAGACGCCCCGCTGAAGGGAGGCCCTTACTTTCATCGCGAGCATTCGATGTCGCTGACTGATCCTGAGCCCTGCCACAAGAATCAATGCTGTCAACATCCCGTTATCACTACATGGGTAAGTGGAATGTTCATTAATGCTCAGCATCATGTAGATAAGGTAACAGGCTCTGCAAAGCCTCGCGTAAGCGGATAGCATTGTCATCTGCGATGGATGCGTCAGTGATTACCTGGGCGCCACCCATCGCAGAAGGCAGACATGCATTCGATAGTGTAGAAACCTTACCGACAAGATGAATCCGCCTAAAGCACGTACGTTTCCACGTCTCGGGTACACTGTTAGTCTGGTACCTTGGGAACCGTGATCTCTTAATGTAGAATGATCCTGAGTTCAATGCCCAGACAAATCACACTATTTCTTGGTCGTAGATAAGGGATGCTTCCTAAGGCACTCACAACTAGTATACCCGCGCCACGATGTCAAGCTCACGCATCGACACTCCTGCTGAAAGCCCGTGTTGGTGCGCCCCCTTGCACATTGAACCGGATCAACAACATCACGCACATCCAAAACGGATAGGCGCCCGCATTTCCCATTGAGTACAACCAGCTCGAAAAAACGCTACTGGTCAATCCTGCCAACACAACCCCCAGTAGAGCATCGTGAGCCTGCCCGCACTGCGTTATATTGGGGTGACGGTGTTCTGTAATGATCATTGTCCCCAGAGGAAGGAAGAACAGGGCAGCACCGACCAGTCCAAGCTGCAATGCCATTCCCAAAAAGGAGTTATGGAAATACCTACCGGAATAAACGTAATCGTTAGGGGGCTCACCATGATGAGCAAAAAGACGATCTTCTGTGCCAAATCCAAATCCCAGCAGTGGCTTCTCAAGGAAATACCGCGCCCCGTAAGCCCACTTGTCGACACGTCCCGACAGCGTTACGTAATTCTCTAGCGAATTCCGGTCGTCCAGTTCGCCCAATCTCTCATAGATTGTCTTTGCTGCTTTAACCACCTCAGTCGGCACCACATCAGTCGGCACCACATCACTCGGTACCACATCAGTCAGTACCACGTCACTCGGTACCACATCACTCGGTACCACATCACTCGGTACCACATCACTCGGTACCACATCACTCGGTACCACATCACTCGGTACCACATCACTCGGTACCACATCAC
>PVBE011186748.1_pt1 | contig 28204 bp, 27 predicted proteins | sample 1631181 | NCBI WGS metagenome assembly PVBE01 (sample SAMN08397723, study PRJNA350692) | Marine metagenome, whole genome shotgun sequencing project. | isolation source: water | place: Pacific Ocean | collected 2012-04
CGAGTCGGTCGTCTTTGAGGAACGTCCCATCCCGTCGAAGAAGACTCTCCAAACCTGAAATCACCAGTACCTTCTCACCAGGTGTTACCATGCGCCCGCTTAGTGATCATCGCCCACGTTTCCAGATCAGACTTAACGCCTGTAGAGCGCCAGGACTGAATCTCTATTCAGCCATGATTCCGACATCTTTCGAAAAAAGCAAAATCAAGTTCCTGCTGTTAGAAGCCGTGCATAAGAGCGCGCTGGCTACACTGACCAAGGCGGGCTATGAAAATGTGGAATATCTCACCACCTCTCTGGAAGAAGAGGAACTCAAAGAGAAGATCTCCAATGTGCATTTTGTAGGTATTCGATCCCGCACTCAATTGAGCAACGCCGCCTTCGAAGCCGCCAACAAACTACTCGCTGTGGGTTGTTTCTGTATTGGTACCAACCAGGTAGATCTGAGTGCAGCACTGACTCGCGGTATACCGGTATTCAACGCACCATTCTCAAATACCCGCAGTGTTGCGGAATTAGTAATTGGTCAGGCGATTCTTCTACTCAGAGGCATCCCTGAGAAAAACGCACTGCTGCATCGCGGCATCTGGCAGAAAGCGGCGCAAGGATCCTTCGAAGCCCGAGGTAAGAAACTGGGTATTGTCGGTTATGGAAACATCGGTTCACAGTTGAGTGTGTTGGCCGAAGCCATGGGCATGAAAGTAACTCTTTACGACGTTGTCACTAAATTGCCCCTGGGCAACGCCCAGCAAGTAGATTCCCTGCAACAACTGATGACTGAATGTGATGTCGTTAGCCTGCATGTGCCGGAAACGCCACAGACACGGGAAATGATTTCTTCAGAACAATTATCATGGATGAAACCGGAAGCGGTAATTATCAACGCTTCCCGCGGCTCGGTAGTCGATATTGAAGCGCTGGCGGAGGCTCTGGAACAATCCAGCATCGCCGGTGCCGCCATCGATGTGTTTCCTTCCGAACCAAAATCCAATGCGGAGGAGTTCACCTCATCTCTGCGTAAGTTTGAAAATTGTATTATTACGCCCCATGTGGGAGGCAGCACCATGGAGGCTCAGGAAAACATCGGCATCGAAGTCGCCGAGAAGCTCGTGAAATACAGCGACAACGGCTCCAGTTTTACCTCAGTCAACTTTCCCGAAGTGACGCTGCCAGCACACCCTGGGAATCATCGATTGCTGCACATTCATAAGAATGTACCCGGGGTTCTTTCCAGAATTAACAGCGTATTTTCAGAGACTGGCATTAACATCAGCTCCCAGTACTTGCAAACTAATGACCAGGTGGGTTATGTAGTCATCGATATTCACGAACAGTATTCCAAGATAGCACTGGCCAAGCTGAATGAGATTGAGGGTACGATTCGATGTCGCGTGCTCTTTTAAGCCGTTTTAAAGATTGCTTACGGTCATTTCTTTAGGGACCCTTGTTAATACCTTCGACAATTTGATCGATCGAAGAAAACACCCTCTCCCTGTACTCTGGTGATTCATTCACGAGATGGTGCCGGGCATCACTAATCATGTAGATTTTTGATTGTGGAAATTTTTTCTGTATCTGGGGCAAATTGAATTGCCAATCCACAGTGTCGTCACCACTACCCTGAATGATGTGTAGTGCTTGGGAGGATATGGCGGCTTTTGAGAATCGCCGCTGGTAGTCAATCATTGCCAGAATCCAATCTCGCTGCAGCTTGTCACTCTGTAATGAGTCGTTGGAACTTAGGAATTTAAGAAACTCAGGGTCATGACTGTTGTTGGCAAAAGTACGCGGTGTGGCTTTGACAAAATAGCGAGTAATCTTGAATAGCAGCTTGCTTGTCAACCAGCGCCGGGGGCGAAGCAACGGACCGAGCAAGATGAATCGCTGTAGGGGAAATCGCTCAGCCAGCCTCTGATTCTGCAGGGCGTCTATCAGAACAGCGGCGCCGGTACTCTGCGCAATGCTGATCCAGGGTTGATTGATGCTGAATTTTTCAGCCTGCGTAAGGCAATCAATCAGCGCCTCACTGTATTGCCGAAAGGAGTCGATACTGGCGACTGCACCGCTGGACAGGCCATGGCCCGGCAGATCAAATATCACAACTGCATATCCCTGCCTGAGGCAATGTTCGATCAAGTGCCCAAACAGCCCAGTGTGGTCAAAATAGCCATGCAGTAAAAATACAGTGCCTTTCTGACGCTCCAGGGCAACGCTGAAGTACTGGCAAACAAGTTCAAATTGACCGTTAGTGTGACCTGTAACGAACGTGCCCGCACAATGACTGACGGCAAGCTCATTAGCTGCGAAGTTCAGACCATAGTGATCGAGGTAGGCTTGCAACAGTGAGCCACTGAGTGCTTCATCGGTAGTGAAATTAATCGGAGCCAGACTTTCTCTGAGTTGCTCCGCATCAGTTGGACTGAACATTTAAGGCTCGTCCCCAGGTCTTGAAAACAGGCTACTCGTCAGGCGACACCGGAGTATCGTTGAGACATTTCTTCTAAGTTGTATACTTTAGTGATATTTGAGATTTGCCCGACTGTCCCGAACGCTTCCAGCCTTGCCTTCACTATGTCCTTCATAGCATTCATGGTGGGTATGAGAAATTTCCTCGGATCAAACTCTGACTTGTTCTCCGCCAGAAATTTGCGCACGGCACCGGTCGATGCGAGTCGCAGATCCGTATCGATATTCACCTTGCGCACGCCATGTTTGATGCCTTCCTGGATTTCTTTCACTGGTACACCATAGGTTTCTGGAATTTCTCCACCGAATTCGTTAATCACGGCTAGCCATTCCTGCGGTACCGAGGATGAACCGTGCATTACCAGATGGGTATTGGGAATCTTTGCATGGATTTCCTTGATACGCTCGATAGCCAGGATGTCACCGGTGGGTGGACGGCTGAATTTATAGGCTCCATGGCTGGTGCCTACCGCTATGGCAAGTGCATCGACGCCGGTAGCTTCCACGAAATCCGATGCTTCCTGCGGGTCGGTAAGCAATTGTGCCATGGTCAGTTTACCTTCTGCGCCCACGCCATCTTCCTCAGCAGCCATGCCGGTTTCCAGCGAACCGAGACAGCCTATCTCTCCTTCTACGGACACACCACAGGCATGGGCCATGTCGACCGTGGTGCTGGTCACCTTGACATTGTACTCGAAATCCGTCGGTGTCTTGCCGTCTTCGGCCAGAGAGCCATCCATCATCACTGATGAAAAACCCAGCTGGATGGAGCGCTGACAGGCGGCCGGTGACACGCCGTGGTCCTGATGCATGACGATAGGAATATGAGGAAATTCTTCGATGGCTCCCTGGATCAGGTGCTTGAGAAAATTAGACCCGGCATACTTACGCGCTCCAGCGGAAGCCTGCAGAATTACCGGGCTATTTGCTTCGTCAGCACCTTCCATAATGGCCCGCACCTGTTCCAGGTTATTCACATTAAAGGCAGGCACGCCATAATTGTGTTCTGCCGCGTGGTCCAATAACTGCCGTAAACTGATTAGTGCCATGGTTGTTCCTCTGTAGGATGCTGCTTCTATGTTGTTTCTGTGGCGGTTTGTCTGCGGGTTATTATTTCTAAGTGAACAAGGCTCCGCAACTGCTCTGAAAGACTCTGTCTTCACTGAGAGTGAAATGGCTCATTACTTATTGGCAGCCCTCTCCTCCAGGATTTGGACCGCCGGCAGCGTAACGCCCTGCATGTATTCCAGAAACGCACCTCCTCCTGTAGAAATATAGGAGATGGAATCGGTAACGCCAAACTTATCGATAGCGGCGATGGTTTCGCCACCGCCGGCGATGGAGAATCCCGGATTCTCCGCCACTGCCTGAGCGATCTGCGCGGTGCCATTGGCAAACTGGTCGAATTCGAATACACCCATCGGGCCATTCCATATCACGGTCTGCATGGTACTCACCAGGTCTGACAAGCTCACTGCCGTCTCCGGTCCGATGTCCAGAATCAGCTCATCGGGCTCGACCTCAGTCACAGCTTTAACGATGGCCTGAGCCGAGGCTGAAAATTCCCTGGCGACAACTACATCGCTGGGTAAGGGAATATTAGTTGTCTGCATCAGGGCGGCGGCTGACTCTACCAGTTCGGGCTCGCACAAGGAATTGCCTATGCTGATGCCACTGGCGAGAAGAAACGTGTTGGCGATACCGCCACCCACGATGAGTTGGTCGACCTGGTTCGCCAGGCTATTCAATACTTCCAGTTTACTCGAGACCTTCGCGCCCCCCACGATTGCGAGCATGGGCCGTTGCGGATTAGTCAGGGACCGCTCCAATGCATCCAGTTCTCCCGCCAGTAGCGGTCCGGCGCAGGCATTCTCGGCAACCCTGGCAACGCTCTGGGTGCTGGCCTGGGCCCGGTGTGCAGTTCCGAAGGCGTCCATGACGAACACATCGCACAGCTTTGCATAACGGGATGCCAGAAGTTCGTCATTGGCTTTTTCACCCACATTAATCCGCACGTTCTCCAGCAGCACAAGGTCGGCATCGGAGGCTGCAACTACCGAAGGGTCGTGCAAATAATTTTCGATCAACTCGACCCTACAATTCAGCAGCGCCGCCAGGTGGCTGGCAATGGGCCGCAGGGAAAATTCCGGCTGTTCGGCAATTGGCTTCCCTTCGGCGGGCCTTCCCAGGTGAGACATCACAATCACCTGCGCCGCACTGTCCCTGGCTCTTTCTATGGAGGGAAGCGCCGCCCTGATGCGAGTGTCGTTGCTTATCGTGCCATTCTCTATAGGGACATTCAGGTCTTCACGAATCAGCACCCGCTTGCCGCTAAGATCCAGCTCCTCCATTCGCAGAAATGTCATCGATTTGTTCCTTCGCCCGCAATACACTCAGCCAATGGCATGCATATGCCGGGCAACATCCAGCATCCGATTAGCATAGGCCCATTCGTTATCGAACCAGATTAACAGTTTTACCAGTGTATTCCCCGCTACCCGAGTCTGGTTTAAGTCGACGATGGCCGAGCGCAGGTCGTGATTAAAATCGCAGGATGCCAATGGCTCTTCAGTAAATCCCAATACGTTCGCCGGTAAATTCTGACTGGCAGCCTTGATCGATGCATTGACCTGGTTCGCGTCAGTCGCAGATTTTACTGATACTGCAATGTCCATCGCCGATACATTGACGGTGGGCACTCGAATCGCCTGAGCCTGTATCAACCCGGAAAGCCTGGGCAGGATTCGTTCGATACCTCTGGCGAGTTGCGTGTCCACTGGAATAATCGATTGCATGGCACTGCGAGTCTTGCGCAAGTCATTGTGATGGTAACTGTCAATGACCGGTTGATCGTTCATGGCCGAGTGGATGGTGGTTAATACTGCGGACTCGATTCCAAGTTCATCGTCGAGCACCTTGATGACTGGGACAATGCAGTTCGTCGTACAGGAGGCATTCGAAACAATACGTGCATCTGGCGCCAGCACCTGGTGATTAACGCCATACACCACCGTGGCATCGACATCACTCTCCGCTGGCTGGGAAAACAGTACTTTAGCGGCTCCACGATCGAGATGTTGCTCGGCAGCAGCACGGTTAGTAAACGCTCCACTGCATTCCATGACCAGGTCCACCCCCAATTCTTTCCAGGGCAGACGTTCAAGCTCAGCGACCTGAGACACTTTGATCACATCGCCATTTACCACCAGAGCACTGTCTTCAACCTCAACGGTGCCAGGGAATCGACCGTGAGTACTGTCATAACGAGTAAGATGGGCGAGCGTCTTGATGTCAGCCAGGTCATTGATGGCGACAATTTTCAGGTCGGCATAGTTGCCAGCTGTGCCTTGTGCTTCGTAAAAAGCGCGTAACACGCAACGGCCGATGCGACCGTAACCATTAATAGCGATGTGATAGGGCATTGTCTACCAGGCAACCAGAGCGTTTATTGGTTTAAGCGAATGATTTGGCGGTCGCGACGATGTTTTCGACCGTGAATCCAAAATACTTCATCAACACACCACCCGGTGCCGATTCACCGAAGCTTCGCATGCCGATAATCTTGCCATCGAGACCCACCAGTTTGTACCAGTAGTCAGCGGCACCCGCTTCTACAGCCAATCGATTGCGCACATTGGAAGGCAGCACATGCTCGCGGTACTCCGAGTTCTGTGACTCGAATGCATCGACGCTGGGCATGGAAACCAGCCGCACCTGCAGCCCTTGTGTCTGTAGCTGTTCGACGGCTTCCGTGCAAATACCGACCTCGGATCCTGTCGCGATAAGTATTAGCTGGGGTTCACCGTCACAGTCTCTTAATACATAACCGCCACGCGCAATGTCTTTCACTTGCTGCGCATCGCGTGCCTGATGGGGAACACCCTGTCTTGAAAATACCAGCGCAGTAGGACCGTCCTGCCTCTCGATGGCGGCTTTCCAGGCGACTGCTGATTCCACGTTGTCGCAGGGTCGCCACACCGACATATTGGGCGTAATCCGCAGACTCGAAAGCTGTTCGACCGGTTGATGGGTCGGGCCATCTTCACCCTGCCCAATGGAATCATGGGTATAGACCAGAATACTGCGCTGCTTCATGAGCGCTGCCATGCGAGCGGCATTGCGCGCATATTCCATGAAGATCAGGAAGGTGGCCGTATAGGGAATAAACCCGCCATGTAGCGCAATACCCGAGGCGATTGCAGTCATGCCGAATTCTCTGACACCGTAATAGATGTAGTTTCCATCTGCCCGCTCGGTGATTGGGGTGCTGCCTGACCACATTGTGAGATTGGACCCGGTAAGATCAGCACTGCCTCCTATCAATTCCGGCAACAGTGCTGCATAGGTTTCTATACAGTTCTGGGATGCCTTGCGGCTGGCGATATCATCAGGGGTGTCCTGGCACTGGGCGATGAATTCGTCGGCTTTGTCGGCGAAATGGCCGGGAAGCTGACCCTTGATGCGGCGCACCAGTTCCATCGCCAACTCGGGGTATTCTTCCTCGTAGATAACTAACTTCTCTTTCCAGGCGGATTCCGCGCTAAAGCCTTTTTTGGTGGCGTCCCAGGCTTGTTGAATCTCTTCGGGTACTACAAATGCGGCATGTGGCCAATTAAGCTTCTCGCGAGTCGCCGCGATTTCATCCTCACCCAGAGGAGCACCATGGGTAGCGGCCGTTCCCTGTTTGTTGGGGGAGCCAAAACCGATAATCGTCTTGCAGTTGATGATGCTGGGTTTGTCAGTCTCAACCCGGGCCAGTTCGATTGCCTGGCTTATCGACTCCGGGTCGTGGCCATCGGCAGACAGCACTTGCCAGCCGTAGGCTTCGAATCGCATGGCTGTATCGTCTGAAAACCACTGACCGACTTCACCATCGATCGAGATACCATTGTCATCGTAGAAGACTATCAACTTACCGAGCTGCAAGGTGCCCGCCAGCGAACAGACTTCATGGGATATGCCTTCCATGAGGCAGCCATCGCCGGCGAACACGTAAGTGTGGTGATCGACAAGCTCATGATCTTCACGATTGAACTGTGCTGCCAGGGTTTTCTCAGCTACCGCCATGCCGACGGCATTGGCCAGCCCCTGGCCAAGAGGACCAGTAGTAGTTTCTATGCCGGGTGTGTAGCCATATTCTGGATGGCCAGGTGTTTTCGAGTGTAGCTGGCGGAAGTTTTCCAGCTCGCCGATCGGCAGGTCATAACCACTCAGATGTAACAGGGAGTACATCAGCATCGAGCCATGCCCATTGGAGAGCACGAAGCGGTCTCTGTTGAACCAGTGGGGATTGCTCGGATTGTGGCTCAGAAAATCATTCCAAAGCACCTCGGCAATATCCGCCATGCCCATGGGGGCGCCGGGGTGGCCCGAACGCGCTTGCTGCACTGCATCCATGCTCAACGCACGAATCGCGTTGGCGCATTGTTCCCGTGACACTCCGTTTGCTGACATTAATCTAACTCCTCGGCTCTCTATACGCGCAGCCAGGCTCCAGTGCCTGGCACTAAACACTCTGAAAATTAGGTGTACTCACTGGTAGCACAGGGATGTGCTTCCCTGTTGCGGAGCGAACGTGCACCCTGCAACTACCAGAAAACCACGATTTGCGCCTGTGGTTTGAGGGCGTCCTTGGGGCAGCCCTCTTAAAGCTCCTTCCCAGCGTTGAATAGCGGCGGCTATTTTCCCGCACCTGAACCTAATATGCCACCGCACCGATGGCTATTTTCAGCGGCAATCCGCCAGGCAAGCAATCACTTAACAAACAACAAAATGCTGCCAGATTTCGGAGCCTGGCAGCTTTAAGCTCTCTTTAGGCGCGCATAGTCTATATCAAAATATTTTGATATAGACTTGATTGTCGCCTGAGTTCCTGATACTGTACTGCCGGTTAAAACCCTGAGAAAGCGATATGGCTACTCCCGCATTATCAGCCGCCCTGCGAGCCCCAGCCCCAGAGCATCCGAACACCCTGGAAAGCCTTGCAGAACTGACTAAGGCCCTTGGGGATGGCCTGCGCCTGCAAATCCTGCGCCTGTTGAAGAATGAATCGTTTGGGGTGCTGGAGCTGTGCCGGATTCTGGGCATCCGCCAACCGGCGCTGAGTCATCATCTCAAGATCCTGGCCACCAACAATCTCGTGTCGACGCGCCGGGAGGGAAATTCCATCTTCTATCGCCGGGCATTTCTGATCGATGAAGATCCCCACCGGGACATCAAGGATATCGTCTTCGAACACATCGACACTTTGCCAATAGCTGCCGGCAGCTTGAAAAAGATTCGACAAATTCAATTGGAGCGCTCACAGCTGTCCCTGAACTTCTTTAACAAGAACGCTGGCAAGTTCCGTGAGAAGCAAGGTCTCATTGTCGAGCATGCTGACTATGCTGGGGCACTACATGATTTTATCGATGGCCTGGGATTGCCCCCCAAAACGGCAGTGCTGGAAGTAGGTCCGGGTGAGGGGCAGCTGCTTGTCGAACTGGCCAACAAATTCAAGAACCTCACGGCCGTGGATAATTCCCGCGAGATGTTGGATAAATCACGCCAGGCGATTGCGGACAATGGATTTACAGAGGTGAATTTTTTGCTTGGCGATACCAACGTCGCACGCAATAAGAACATTGGCAGTGACCTGATTATTCTGAATATGGTGCTGCATCATATTTCCTCCCCCGCCAAGACGTTTAAGGATTCGGCTGCGCTGCTTAATCCTGAGGGAATACTACTCATCGTGGATCTCTCTACTCATGACCAGGATTGGGCACGGGAATCATGTGGCGATCTGTGGCTGGGTTTCGATGAGGGCGATCTCGATCATTGGGCGAACAAAGCTGAATTGGTAACTGGGCAAAGCACTTATCTTGGTTTTAGAAATGGTTTTCAAATTCAAATTCGTGTGTTCAAAAAAGTGGCACATGGCACTTAATCAATTTAAATATTAGTAAAACAAAGGAAAAAGTAATGTCAGAAACTAGCTTGTTTACTTCTGAATCAGTATCGGAAGGACATCCGGATAAAATGGCAGACCAAATCTCAGATGCGCTTCTGGATGCTCTGCTGGAGCAGGACAAGAATTCTCGTGTGGCATGTGAAACCATGATTAAAACAGGTATGGTAATCGTCGCCGGCGAGATAACCACAGAAGCCTATGTGGACGTGGAAAGCCTGGTTCGAAATGTAGTAAACGACATTGGCTATAACCACTCCGAAAGTGGTTTCGACAGTCATACCTGCGCAGTACTCAATGCCATTGGCAGCCAGTCTCCCGATATTGCTATGGGGGTTGATGAATCGGCCGATCATGAGCAGGGCGCTGGCGACCAGGGCCTCATGTTCGGCTATGCCAGCAACGAAACTGATGTATTGATGCCAGCGCCGATTACCTACGCGCAGCTGTTGGTGAAACGCCAGTCTGAAGTCCGCAAGAATGGTTCATTGCCGTGGCTGGAGCCCGATGCCAAAAGCCAGATTACCTTCCGCTATGATGATGGCAAACCCGTCGGCATCGATGCCGTCGTGCTGTCAACACAGCATCGAGATGATGTTTCCCTGTCTGATCTACAGGAAGCGGTAATGGAGGAAATAATCAAGCCAGTTCTACCTGAAAACTGGATCGATGCGAACACCAAATATTTCATTAATCCAACCGGTCGCTTCGTGATTGGTGGCCCGCATGGTGATTGTGGCGTTACCGGTCGTAAGATCATTGTCGACACCTACGGCGGCATGGCACGCCATGGCGGTGGCGCTTTCTCGGGCAAGGATCCCTCCAAGGTGGATCGCTCGGCGGCTTACATGGCACGCTACGTGGCGAAGAACCTGGTGGCCGCGGGTATCGCCGAACGTTGCGAGTTGCAATTGTCCTACGCGATCGGTGTCGCAGAGCCAACCTCAATCAACATCGAGACATTCGGCACCGCCAAAATCAGCGACGAGAAGATTGTGGAACTGGTCCGCAATCACTTCGAATTGCGGCCGAAGGGCTTAATCGACATGCTGGACCTGTTGCGACCAATTTATCAACAGACGGCTGCCTACGGGCATTTCGGGCGTGAGGAAGATGACTTTACCTGGGAGCGCACCGACAAGGCAGAAGCATTGAAAAATGACGCAGGCCTATAAAAACGGCGAGTACCAATTGACATGACGGCAGCCTTCAAGAGTGATGCAGGCCAGGAATGGGATTTTAGACGGAGCAAACTATGAACGATTTATCTGTACAAGAAGAAGTAGCAACGGCCCAGGATTATAAGGTGGCCGATATCGGGCTGGCGGATTTTGGACGCCGCGAGGTTACGCTCGCCGAAGCCGAGATGCCTGCTCTGATGACACTGAGAAAGAAGTATATCGACGAGAAGCCGTTGGCTGGCGCGAAGATCCTGGGTTGTATTCACATGACGGTGCAGACTGCCGTACTAATCGAAACCCTGGTAATTCTCGGCGCAGAAGTACGCTGGTCGTCCTGTAATATATTTTCGACCCAGGATCATGCTGCAGCCTGCATAGCCGCTGCCGGCATTGCAGTCTATGCATGGAAAGGCCAGACCGAAGAACAAGGCGAATGGTGTATCGAACAGACTATTCTCAAAGACGGCGTACCCTGGGATGCCAATATGATTCTCGACGACGGGGGTGACCTGACTTCGATGGTTCACGATAAATACCCGGAATTGCTGGATCACATCCACGGGATTACCGAAGAAACCACCACCGGTGTGCATCGCCTGCTGGAGATGATGGAAGACGGTTCCTTGAGAGTTCCCGCCATCAATGTAAACGACTCGGTCACCAAGTCCAAGAACGACAACAAGTACGGCTGTCGTCACAGCCTGAATGACGGCATTAAGCGCGGCACCGATATGCTACTGGCCGGCAAGCATGCCATGGTGGTCGGTTACGGTGATGTCGGCAAGGGCTCCGCCCAGAGTCTTCACCAGGAAGGCATGATCGTCAAGATCGCGGAAATTGACCCGATCTGTGCGATGCAGGCCTGTATGGATGGCTTCGAAGTGATCTCGCCCTACACCGACGGTGTAAATGCTGGCTCACAGGATGCAGTCAATAGTGCTGTACTGGAAAAGCTGGACCTGATAGTAACTGCTACTGGAAATATCAATGTCTGTGACAAGTACATGCTGCAGCAGGTGAAGGCCGGCGCCATCATCTGCAATATTGGTCACTTCGACAATGAAATTGACACACAGTTCATGCGTGACAATTGGCATTGGGAAGAAGTAAAGCCCCAGGTCCACAAGATCTATCGCAGCGGTAATGAAAATCAGGACGACTATCTGATTCTGTTATCCGAGGGCAGATTGATAAACCTCGGCAATGCTACTGGCCATCCATCACGTGTTATGGATGGTTCTTTTGCAAATCAGGTACTCGCACAAATGTTTCTCTACGAACGCAAGTATGCCGACCTGTCGGACGAGTTCAAGAAGACCAGCCTCAGTGTTGAAGTTCTACCCAAGCACCTCGATGAAGAAGTCGCCGCGCTCATGGTGGAAGGATTTGGTGGTGTGCTTACCAGACTTACGGCTGGCCAGGCTGATTATATCAATGTCGCCGTAGACGGGCCGTTTAAGAACGACAGCTACAGGTACTAGGCTCTGCCTTCTGGTTATCGCTATGGATTCCCGACTATTCAGTTTCGAATTCTACCCGCCCCGTACGGAGGCGGGGGAGTCCAAGCTGGACGCCGTTCATGAACGACTGAGCAGGCTTAAGCCGGATTTTTTCTCGGTGACTTATGGCGCAGGCGGATCTACCAAACAGGGCACACAGCAATTAGTGCTCAAGTATCACCAGCTCGGTTCCACTGTGGCGCCACACCTTTCATTCGGTGGAACCGATGAGGATGAGCTACGAGCGCTACTGGAAGCTTACAAGCAGGCGGGTATTGATCGCCTGGTTACTCTGCGGGGCGATTTGCCTTCGGGTATCGGGGCTGCTGCAAATCACCGTTATGCCAGCGAATTAGTGGCATTTGTTCGCGAAGAAACCGGTGATCATTTTCATATCGATGTCGCCTGCTATCCAGAGACTCATCCGGACTCAGCCAACTATGCGACCGATGTCGGTTTCTTCAAGCAGAAAGTGGATGCTGGTGCAGACTCAGCTATAACGCAGTATTTTTATAATGCGGACGCGTATTTCTACTTCGTCGACTATTGCAACAAGGCAGGGATTTCCATTCCCATCGTTCCGGGCATTATGCCGATAACAAATTATACAAACCTGGCGCGATTCAGCATGAGCTGTGGAGCGGAAATTCCACAGTGGCTCCGCAATCGGCTGGAAGGGTTCGGAGACGATGTGGAGGGGTTACGCGAATTTGGTATCGAAGTCGTAACTAACATGTGTGAGAAGCTACTGGAGAGTGGAGCACCGGGCCTGCATTTCTATTCGATGAACCTGGCCAGGAGCGTCACTCAAATCTGGAACAACCTGGCGCTGTCTGATCGGCCCTGAGGGCGCCCAACAGCCTATGCGTATTCCCCGTTTACACTGCGAAGCTAAGCTGGAAACCGGGCAGCTCGTGGTGCTCGCGGCCGCCTCGTCCCATTACCTGGTTACTGTGCTACGGCTCAAGACTGGCGATGAGATACAGCTGTTTAATGCAAGACAAGGTGAATTTTCCGGCTTTATCGAGCGAGCCAGCAAAAGCCAGGTCGAAGTTTCAATACTCGATAAACTCAGAGATCACGACCAGCAATCTGTTGCCGTTCATATGAGCCTGGGCTTGTCCCGTGGCGATCGCATGGACTATGCCATTCAGAAATCGACCGAGCTCGGCGTCGCTAGTATTACTCCACTGTATAGCCAATACGGTGAGGTAAAAATCAAGCAGGCCAGCCGATTGGAAAATAAGCTGAGACACTGGCAGCAGATCGCCACCAGCGCGAGTGAGCAAAGCGGCAGGCTTTCTATCCCCAAGATTTACAAACCCGTTGCTTTCGCCAAATGCCTGGGATCGAACAAGGCTAGTTGCGGATTGATGCTCGATCCGCGCGGCGCTGATCATCTGACAGAGCTGACGGTGAACGAGTCCATTCACTTGATGATAGGGCCCGAAGGGGGTTTTTCCGCTGAAGAGCTGGCGCTGGCTCGCGCCGAGCACTATTCGGTGGTTAGCCTGGGATCACGAATTTTGAGAACAGAAACCGCCCCGGTCGTTGCACTGTCAATACTGCAGCATCTCTACGGAGAGTTGTAAAAAGGGGACCTCTGAACAAGACTATGGCCAGAGCGTATTGCTGTAAGCAAGAGTGGTCATCTACTTGTTCAGAGGGTCCTTAAATCTGTCTCATTGTTAGATGCGAATGCTCAGCAGTCCAAGTCCCAGCTTCTTACCAAAGAAACGAAACCTATAGTCATCGAGCGGCAGCTGCAGATTCTGAATGTCTGCACTGCAACTCACTGAGCGGATCCCGTTCGACTCCTGCTGTGAAGCCAGGTCAATCAATTCCGGTTTGTCCAGAATCGCTTTGTCAGCGTCCGTAATTACCGCCACTGAAGGACTTAGACGCTCGTGCTCATTTTGTTCCAGTACCAGGGCCAGCTCACCCGTATTCAATTCAATGACTGATCCGACCGGGTACATTCCCATTACCTGTATAAATTCGACGACGAACTGTTCGGGAAATTTCAGTTCCCTTTGCTTGTAGAGTCTGGCAATTGCATTCGCGGGAGAGACTCTTCGCTGTGCAATATTTGTGTACAGCAAGCGTTCGAAACAAAATGCCAGATTTGCAAATCGAGACAGTGAAGCCAGCTGCTCCCCCTGAATTCCGCGTGGAAAACCAAGCCCGTCATGCCGCTCATGGTGACAGCGGACAATACGTACAATTCGATCATCCAGTTCCGGATGTTGTGAGAGCAGCTCCAGCCCGAACTCCACATGCTTACGGTAGGCAAGAAATTCTTTCTTTCTAAACCTGCCCTGTTTGTTAACCAGGCGCCCAGGTAGCAGGTGTAGCCCGATATCGGCTAGCAGAGTGCCGCTGAACAGCAGTCTGATTTCATTTTCCGGTACACCGAACTGGCGTGCCAGCATGGCTGCCCAGACGGCGGCTCTGACACAGTAACTGGTCCTGTAAAGCGGTGCAGATTCTGTGTTGAGAATCCATATCAAGGTCTGTGGGTTCGCCAGAATAAATCCAACCATGTGGGCAATCGATTGGTCCAGGTTCTCTAACTCGAGATCATTGCCTTCTCGGACCGCATCAGCGACCTTCTGAAATTTGTTCTGCAGTTCTACGTACTCGCTGTAAACCTTGTCTAACTGCTGCTTGACGGTGTGAGTAACCGGGTATGCATCCCTATCAACCTTTAGTGCCTTCGAAGAGGGTGCGGATCGACGGGCACTACTGAGAATAGTGAGTTCGGCGCGTTTCGCTCTCTTGGGACTGGCGCCAAGGTTGGTATTGATGGTGACGGATTTGCAGTGCTTGATTACGAACTGAATATCCTCGAGATTCTTTACATGAAATCCATCCACTGGAAAAGGCGTGCCCGACCAGGAACAGTCCAATTCCGTGATGAACATGCCCACCAGTAACTCGCTGCAATTCAGCTCGAGAAGGTGATTCGAAGAGACTGGAGATTCATTAATCGACATGTCGGTAAGCATACCTGCCACCGGCGATTCAACTTGTGAATTGTTTCACAGTTACATCAGTTGAGGAGGATAAAAGGCCTGGAATGCTATGCACTGAAACGGCCCGTTATTAGGGGCGTACCACCAATTTAGGTGGAAAAGTTAGCGCCCTTGCTGCCAAGGGCGCTTATGCTTGATTTCTCAAGTGATTGGGAAGAGAGAATACTCTTTACCAATTTGATTGGTGCATCACAACACGTAACCGCGCTCATCATGGCAGCTCAGATCCAACCCTTCCTGTTCTTCATCTTCTGACACTCTAAGTCCCATCGTCATATCGAGTACCTTGAGAATGATTGCACTTAAAGTACCAGTGTAGATTATTGTAAAGACCACGCCCTTGATCTGAATCCCCAGCTGAGAAGCAATGCCGTTTTCCAAGCCAGTGCCGCCAAAAGTTTCAGCAGTGAATACACCTGTCAGCACTGCGCCGATAATTCCACCGATAGCATGTACGCCAAATACATCGAGTGAATCATCATAGCCCATAGCACGCTTCAGTGTTGTGGCAGCATAGAAACAACCGATACCTGCCGCTATTCCAATAAACAGCGCACCTTGTGGTCCAACTGAGCCAGAGGCGGGGGTAATTGCAACCAGACCGGCTACTGCACCGGAGGCGATACCAAGCACACTCGGTTTACCGTGAGTTATCCACTCAATGGTCATCCAGGATATGGCCGCGGTAGCGGTAGCTATTTGGGTAACCAACATTGCCATACCGGCACTACCGCCGGCGGAAACGGCAGATCCTGCATTGAAACCAAACCAACCCACCCACAGCAAGGCAGCACCAATAATCGTATAAGTCAGGTTATGCGGGGGCATCGCTGTTGTGGGATAACCGCGTCTCTTTCCGAGCATAATTGCTGCAACCAACCCGGCTATTCCCGCGTTGATATGGACAACTGTACCACCAGCGAAATCGATGACTCCCCAGTCCCACATGAGTCCACCATCCCCGGCCCACACCATATGCACCATGGGCACATAACAAATAGTTACCCAGGCAGCCATAAACACCAGCATTGTTGAAAACTTCATGCGTTCCGCAAATGCGCCGACGATCAGGGCCGGTGTAATAATCGCAAAAGTCATTTGAAAGGTCGCAAATACCGATTCGGGAATGGTTCCTGACAGGGAATCCACGGTAATGCCAGACATGAACACATTTCCAAATCCACCGACTATTGAATTGATATTCAACACACCAGCTTCCATACCAGTGGTGTCGAATGCCATGGTGTAGCCCCAGATCACCCAAATCACAGTCATTAATCCGGTAATGGCAAAGCATTGCATGAGAACCGAAAGAACGTTCTTGCTTCTCACCATGCCTGCATAAAATAGGGACAATCCCGGTATAGTCATCAACAGTACCAGTACCGTTGCCGTGATCATCCAGGCAGTGTCACCGGTATCCAGTTCCTGGGCAGAGGCAACTCCAGGAACCATCAAAAATAACAGCGCCAGAAACCCGGCCTGTCTCTTACCTATAAAAGAAGTATTCATAATTTGTTTCCTTAGAAATCTCCAGAAATCAATCTGTCTCAAGTTAAATCCAGTTGCTCGCTATAGGACTGGTCTAGACTGCTTCCTCACCAGTCTCTCCAGTTCGAATACGAATGATTTGTGATAAATCGCCGACAAAGATCTTGCCGTCACCAATCTTGCCGGTATTAGCTGCCTTGGTGATTGCTTCCAGAGTCTGGTCGAGCAAGCTGTCTCCTATGGCGACTTCCACTTTTACCTTCGGTAGAAAATCCACTATGTACTCAGCACCTCTATACAATTCCGTGTGGCCCTTCTGTCTGCCAAAGCCTTTGACTTCGGTGACGGTAATGCCCTGCACCCCGATCTCGGACAGCGCCTCGCGGACATCGTCCAGTTTGAATGGCTTGATAATAGCCGTGACTAACTTCATTCTTTTGCTCCTATATATAATCAGCAGTTGTTCAGGCTTGTGCCTGTAAGAGTTACTACAACTGTGTTGCATAATGCACGGGTCGTGCCAGTTGTATTTTCTCGCCGATAACACGGTGTTTAGCGGGGTGCCGGTGTGGAAAGCTCGGGCCCAAACTGAAAAACTGATCATTAGCAGTGCGCAGCAAAACAATGCGCACCAATTGTGTGCAGGTCTATTCGACTCTGCTTGGTAAGCCCAGGAAAAGTCCGAGTATCACCAGCGCCAGGGCTTCTAATTGAAGCCACGAGGAATTCATCCGTTGTTGATTGATGTTAAAATACTGCTTTTCCGCCAGCGTATGACAAACTATGCTCGATAATTCCTTCCTCAATGACCTCAGCAACAGGCTGGCAGCCCTGCTTCCCGCTGCAGAAAATTTGCGTGACGAAACTCGCACTAAAATAGGGCAAATCCTCAGAAAAGCCTTTGCGGACCTGGATTTACTAAGCCGGGAAGAGTTCGAAGTACAGGCTGAATCCCTGAGCAGAGCCAGACAGCGCATAGAAGCACTCGAAAGCCTGATAATCGAGTTGGAGAAACGCCTCGACAGCCTTGCAGAATCCCGCTAGTTAACTCGGCGAACTCACCGTCACCGGTTAGCTGATTGCAGGAATCTGCTCCTGCGCAGGCTCAGCGCTTCCCACAGGTGAGTCTGTTCGATGCGCTTGCTGTCTTCATAGTCCGCGATAGTCCTCGCCACTCTAATCAATCGATGAATGGCCCGCGCTGACAGGCCGAGCTTTTCTACGGCGAGGATGAATTTTCTCCGTAGTGGCTTGTCCAGCCCGCAGTACAGCTCCAGCTCAGTGCCGCTCAGCGCACAGTTCAGTTTGCCAGCTCGTTCAAGCTGCAGGCTGCGGCACTGAGCGATGCGCTGGCGGATTCCATTCCAGTCTGTCGCGTCGGGTTTCTGCTCCAGCAATTCCGCTTGAGACAAGCCCGGGACCTCTACAATAAGGTCCAGCCTGTCGAGCAAGGGGCCGGAGAGTTTGCCCAGGTAACTGCGAATTCGTTCGGGAGAACAACGGCAGGCATGACGGATATCTCCTGCATAACCACAGGGACAGGGGTTCATTGCGGCCAGTAGCTGAAATCGTGCGGGAAACTTCACTCGATAATTAGCACGGCTAATGCTGATCTCACCCGATTCCAGTGGTTCTCGCAGCGAGTCCAGCGCACCCTGCTTAAACTCAGTAAGCTCGTCCAGAAACAGTACCCCGCGGTGGGCCAGGCTGATTTCGCCGGGACTGGCCCGGGTACCACCCCCCACCAGGGCTACAGCGGTAGCCGTATGAAGTGGTGAACGTAAGGGGCGCCGTAACCAGCTTGAATCAAACGGGTCCGTGCTCACCACCGATTTGATGGCGGCGACTTCCAGCGCTTCGCTTGTAGACATCGGCGGAAGCAGGCTTGCCAGGGTTTGGGCGAGCATGGTCTTGCCGCTTCCCGGCGGACCCACCATCAGCAAGTGATGACCCCCACCGGCGGCCACCTGCACCGCGCGTTTTGCCAGGCGCTGCCCTCTGATATCGCAAACTAGCTGATCCTGCTGGGAGTCCTGGCAAATCTCACTATCGAGAGAATCACAGTCCGGTAGTGCCGAGTTATTGGCCAGGTGATCGATGTAGGACGCCAAGCTCTCCAGGCAACGGCCCTGCTTGTAACCCACCAGTGCCAGCTCTCGGAGATTCTCTCGGGGCAGCAGGATGCGCCGGTCATTATCCCGGGCCGCTATGATCGCCGGGATAATGCCCTGCAACCGCCTGACGGAGCCATCCAGGGCCAATTCACCCAGAATCTCCAGTCCTTGCAGCACCTGCGGCTGAATCTGCCTGGAAGCCGCCAGGATACTGAGCGCGATCGCCAGGTCATACCTGACGCCTGCTTTGGGAAGATCGGCGGGTGCGAGGTTTACCGTAATGCGCCGGTCAGGAAACACCAGTCCGGTATTGAGAATAGCACTGCGCACTCGCTCCTTACTCTCCTTGACGGCCGTCTCGGGCAATCCCACGATGGCAAAGCCAGGCAGGCCGTTGGAGAGATGGGTCTCGACGGTGACTTCGACTGCTTCGACGCCAATCAGCGCTCGCGAGTAGACTGTAGCAAGAGACAAAGCCTGGCATCCTTTCCTTTTAGCAGAGCTCTTATAGTGATAGTTTAGATTTGCGACTTTTGCCAAATCCCAGGAAAAAAAATGAGCTGCTTCCAGCCCATTTTTTGTATTGCTGAAAGCGCAGACCTTAGTCGCTGGCGGCAATCATGTACTCAACGAGGGCACGCAGATCATCATCGGTGCAGTCGAAACACAGGCCCTTGGCAGGCATGGTGTTCACACCATTGATTGAGTTCGCTACCACGGCATCCAGGCCTTTCTCAAGACGCGGTGTCCACTCGGCTAACATGCCTGCACCCACTTTAGGGGCACCAGCGGCACCGGTGCTGTGACAGGCAAAGCAAGAAGCCATGTATGTCTGCTCGGCATTGAATCCGTCACTCAGCTGAGCCAGCTGCAGCGGCTCGCTTGAATCGGCGATATTGGCCGTTGCAAACAGTGCTGCAACGATGACTAGAATTGATTTGGCAAATGGTGAACCTACCATCTTTTTGACACTTAACACTTTTAAGCTCCTTTCGAATGTGAATATAAACACTACTGTTAACTTTCTACGGGCCAAATGACGACTGTGTTATCGATTCTCCCGTGCGGTCTAACTATCAACTACTCTTTGTTGCTACTGACTAATCATGTAATCAACCAGTGCCTGTAAATCATCATCGCTACAGGTGGCACACAAGCCCCTGGCCGGCATGGCATTGACTCCATCGATTACGTTGGTCATTAACGCTGCCATACCCTTTTCCATGCGCTCGTCCCAGACCGCTTGCTCACCCAGTTCCGGTGCCCCTGCCGCGCCCGTGCCATGACAGGCGAAACAGCTCATCTGGTAAGTCGCCTCGACATCGAATGCGGCCACGGCAGGCTCTTGTGCTGGCGCCGGTTCTGGCTCCACAGTGGTGGATACTGCGGCGGTGGCTGGATAGATTACGGCGGCGCCTGGCGCCGGCTCAGACTCGGCCCCACCGGTTGTGCTATCACAGGCCTGGCCCGCCAGACAGACCTGGCCTACAGGCCTGATGTTATCTGCCACGGATTGCGCGGACACAGTTGCCGAAAACAACATGAGGGCTGCCGCACTGGCCAGCGTCACGCTGACTAGGCGAATTTTTACGCTAACTTCTTGCACCGATCTAGGCTCCTTTGATAGATACCCTATCGCTAAACAGATGAACTCTAGCTTAATGTGGTTGACGGAATACTGTGAACCGCAGCTGGAAAAATGCAGGCGGATTATACCGTAATCAGCGTAATCCGCTAGTGTTTCCGTCTAGCTGTTATCTTTGAATTCAAGTGCTTAACGCCGGGCCGTCTGGCGCCGCTTGTAGCCCTCTCAGACACTCCTCTAGCGCTCAGGGGGCAACGATCAGGTTGAGCGGGGACTGGTGGAAATAGACCTCGCCAGGGGCGTTGTCCAGCCCGTAACCCACCACGAAATCGACGACAATAGTGTCGATTCCAAATGACGCCGGCACCAGGTCTGTCAGGATGGCGAATGTCTCGGTGGCTTGCAGGGTTTTGCTTACCGCCCGGATAATGGGATCGGGTGCGACCCACGAATCCACAAAATTCCCCTGCTCATTGAGCAACAAAACAACCCCGTCGATGATGGCTGCAGCTACCAGAAATCCCGCTTCGCCTACGTGGTTCGGATCGACCGTGATGCTGGTGGAGATATCCAGGGAATCTTCAGGCTTGAACTTATTGCCATAGCTCAGGCCGTTATCGGCCGTGATGCCCCCCTGAAACTGAGCGGCGCTCATGCCACCCAGCAAACTGCCGCTGCTGCCGAGCAATCCCGGTGAATCGCTGAGATACACGGCGTTCAGCTGGTAAGCCCCGCTAAGTTGGCAATCCGGTCGTATCTGCTCATCATAGGTATTGGCCAGTAACAGATAGCTACCGGCTTGCAGAGTCGCGGAAAGCGTCGAATTGCAATCAGCGTCGATCGTAGTATCCACATCCAGGAAATCCAGTTGGTCCGTGGCGAGCAGCAGCACCGATTCCAGCGTGGGAGAACTCATGGTAAATTCCAGCTCTGTGGTGGCACTTAGCTCGAATCGATAGAGATCGATGAAGCTGTTGTCAGTCCCGCCCACCGTCAGTTCAGCCACGGTACAATCAGCGTTATCCAGGGCGGCGCTGATTGTTCCAAATCTGAGTTGCTGAATCTGGCAATTATCCAGGCCACTGTAGAGTGCGTTGACCCCCGCTATGTCATCCGCTTGCAGGCGATCCAGGTCGCCGATATTGGGCGCCATGATGGCACTTGCGTCGGCCTCGTGGTCCAGGCCAATCACATGGCCTAGTTCATGGAGTATGGTGCGCCGGAATTCTATTTTTTCAAAGGTTGGGCCGAACTGCACCAGATTGCCATCGAAAACGTCAAAGTCCTCAGCCTGGTTAATTATGATGTCTGCCTCAATGATATCCGGCTCACCAAGCAGTGTGGATTGGTGATGCAGTATGGTCACGGCGAGTGTGTTGTTTCCAAATTCCGCGCCGCAAAAATCTGCGACAAAATTGACACCGTTCAGTCCGTCGTTCTGACAAGGATCTCTATGTTCTTCGATGAGATTGAATGTGAAATCCGTTTCGCTCATCCACTCATTCATGGCAGAGATGAAGGCGGCGTTCCACAGTATCCCGGTTCCGGAAATGCCCTCCATGTCGACATAAATTTCAGTTGCTGCACCGAACCACTTCGAGCCGTCTATTTCAAATGCACTGGTAAACGAACTGGCTACCGCCAGCACCAATCCGGCTGGAATAAACTTGAATAGATATCTGCAACAATTCATAGCTTGGTAGTTGTCGATGGTTATTAAGGATCCCCAGATGATAACGGCTTAGACCTGCTGGCGTTGACATATCTTCCTGATTTTAAGCAATTTTTTCCGCCAACATACAGTGTAGGGAGTGCTTTAACTTCGATAGGTCCCATCAAGAATCGAGGCCCACCAGTTTTCATTATCCAGGTACCAGTCAGCCGTCTTGTTCAAGCCCGACTCGAAATCCTCCTGGGGAACATAGCCCAGCTCGCTGCCGATCTTTGTGGCATTGATGGCGTAACGAATATCATGGCCAGGGCGATCATCAACGTAAGTAATGAGAGACCTGGCCCCTTCCTCGTTGTCGAAATCCGCACAAGGTGAATCGGGATAACGCGCGGCCAATTCCGGGGAACCAGCAAAGCGTGTGTCGACGATATCACACAGCAATGTAACAACATCGATATTGGTCCATTCATTGTTACCGCCGATGTTATAAGTCTCGCCTGGAGTGCCCTGCTTGATAACCAGTTCTATGCCACGGCTATGATCATCGACATACAGCCAGTCACGGATCTGCTGGCCATCGCCATAGATTGGCAGTGGTTTGCCGTTGAGAATATTCAGCAGGCAAAGTGGAATCAATTTTTCGGGAAAGTGATAAGGCCCATAATTGTTGGAACAGTTGCTGGTCGTTACGTTCAGCCCATAAGTATGGTGATAGGCACGCACCAGATGATCCGATGCCGCCTTGCTGGCGGCATAAGGAGAGTTGGGTGCATAGGGAGTTGTTTCACTGAAGGCTGGGTCATCCGTGGATAGCGTCCCATACACCTCGTCGGTCGACACATGATGAAACAGGTGTTCTGCATTCTTCGTATTATCCAACCAGTGTTGCTTGGCAGCCTTTAACAGCGTGTGTGTGCCAACGATATTTGTCTCGATGAATGCATCGGGCCCAGTAATGGATCTATCAACATGGCTCTCTGCAGCAAAGTGTACGATGGAATCGATATCATGCTCCGCAAGGAGTGATTCGACCAGGGCGAGGTCGCAAATATTGCCCTCGTAAAAGCTGAACCATTGCTGGCCCATTAAGCCATCGATATTATGCCGATTGCCTGCATAGGTTAAGGCATCAAGCACGACAATCCTGTCATCGGGATTATTAGCATGCCAGTAGTGCACGAAATTCGATCCGATGAAGCCGGCTGCGCCGGTGACCAGTAGTTTCTGCATGGCTACTTCTCGATGCTCGTGGCAATCCGTTTTATCACCCGGCTCAGCTCCTGTTCCCAGTTACTCGCATCCATCTGCAAGCCTGCCAGAGTCTTGCTGCGGTCCAGCACGCTATAGGCTGGCCGGCTTGCTGGCGTGGGATAGTCAGCCGTTGTGAGTGGTTTAAGCGGAATCCCGGTTTCCAGGATACCCTGTCTTATGGCTTCGGCTTGAATTGCGCCGGCAAACTCATACCTGCTTATGCTAGCACCATCGGTCCAATGATAAATACCCGATTTAGCTCCCTGGCTCAGCATCTGCAACACCAGGCCAGCCAGGGAGTGAGTAGACGTTGGAGAACCTGTTTGATCCGCAACTACACCAAGCTCATCTTTATCCTGCATCAGCTGCAACATTGTTTTCACGAAATTCTTACCGTATTCCGAATACAACCAGGAGGTGCGGATGATGACGTGTTTATCCTGTGAGCCAGATAGTAGCTGTACTTCCCCGGCACGTTTACTGACGCCATAGACACTCAGCGGAGCCGTACTATCCTCAGGCGTATAGGGAGTGTTGCTTTTACCGTCAAACACGAAATCCGTGGAGATGTGCACAATCGTACAAGCACGGCCGGCAGCCCAGCCCGCCAGGTTGGCGACGGCCGTTGCATTTACCGCAAGGGCAGCATTTGCTTCCTGTTCCGCCTGATCCACCGCCGTATAGGCCGCGGTATTGACAATGGCATGGGGGTTAATGCTGTTGAGTTGCTTCTGTACCTCCGCGCTGGAGGTCAGGTCTAGTTCTTCGATATCGTAAAGAACCAACTCATTGTCTGCTGCGAGGCCTGATGCCGACCAGCAGTGCTCCAGAGTCTTACCCAGTTGGCCTCTGGCACCTGTGACGAGAATGGTTTTGTTATTCACTGATAAACGGGTGCTTCGGTAAGCGGTTTGGCATGCCGGTCTTTATCTGACAGCAGGGGTGTTGAGTCCAATAGCGGCCAGTTGATGGCAAGGGTTTCGTCGCTCCACAGCAGGCTGTACTCGTCTTCTGGATGATAATACTCGGTGCATTTGTACAGTAATTCAGCCGACTCACTGCTGACATAGAAACCATGGGCAAATCCCGGCGGCACCCAGAGCTGCTTCTTATTCTCCGCCGAAAGCATGGCGCCGACCCATTTGCCAAAACTTGGAGAGTCCTTGCGCAGGTCAACGACAACGTCAAACACTTCACCCGATACTACCCGAACCAACTTCCCTTGTGGAAACTCGAGTTGATAGTGCAAGCCTCTTAACGTGCCACGGCTGGATTTGCTCTGATTGTCCTGTACGAAATTAAACTCCAAACCCTGTTCTTCGAACACTGAGTTGCGCCAGGTTTCCATGAAGTAACCCCGATCATCGCCATGCACGGTGGATTTGAGTAGCAATACGTCAGGAATGCTGGAGGTAATGATTCTCATCGAGTTCTTCTTTAGCGGTCTTCGAGCAGCTCGAGTAGATATTGGCCGTAGCCACTCTTGTCCAGGCTATTCGCCAGCGTCTCAAGTTGGGCTGAGTCGACGAATCCCTGTCGATAGGCAATCTCTTCGGGACAACCAATCTTCAATCCCTGCCGCTCTTCCAAAACGCGAATAAAGTTTGCTGCATCGAGCAAGGATTGAATTGTACCCGTGTCGAGCCAGGCTGTGCCCCGGTCAAACAATTCAACCCGCAGCACTTTCCGTTCGAGGTAGACTTTGTTGACATCGGTAATTTCCAGTTCACCCCGGGCAGATGGCTTCATTGACTTGGCTATATCCACGACATCATTGTCATACATATACAAACCGGTCACTGCATAATGGGATTTGGGATTGATCGGTTTTTCTTCCAGATCGATCGCTTTCTGATTCTCATCCAGTACGACCACACCATATCGTTCCGGATCATTAACGTAGTAGGCAAATATGCTAGCGCCCCCGTTCCCCCCGACTGCCTTCTTCAGCGTTTCTTCGATCTTGTTGCCATAAAAAATGTTGTCACCCAGAATCAAACAGACCCGACTGTCACCGATAAAATCTTCTCCAATTAAGAACGCCTGGGCCAGGCCATCTGGTTTTGCTTGCGTCGCATAGCAAATATTCAGTCCCCAGCGACTGCCATCTTGCAATAATGACTGATACACGTTGGCATCATTGGGAGTGGTGATAATCAATATATCCCGAATACCGGTTTGCATCAGGGTAGCCAGCGGGTAGTAAATCATGGGTTTGTCGTAGACTGGCAGCAGCTGTTTGCTCATAGCAATTGTCACCGGGTGCAATCTGCTACCACTACCGCCTGCGAGGATGATGCCCTTTGTCACTTTAAACGAGTCCAGTTTATTGTTATCGGGTTTAACTGCTTTTTTCCACTGTCAGTTTTTACTACTGATTAGCGACTTTTCAATTTCTAATGCAGCACTTCAATCCGCATTTTTCTCAAACTTCTTTGCGGCAACATGCGCAACTATTCCCGGCAGTTCGTCATACAAATTGCTGGCAGGCGTGAAACCCAGATCGCTTTCGATTTCCTTACTGGAAAAAGAGTTGCTGCGTGTCAAATTGTGGTAGGTACGGATACTTATGCCTGAGCCACTATTGGTCATTTTCCCCAGCACGCCTGCCAGTGCCGACGCCACGTATAGTAACACACGGGGGCTGTGCCACCTCGGCAATTTTCTACCCAGAATCTGGTAAATGGCCTGCTCAATCTCATTTATCGTGTAGGATTTGCCGTCGGTGACGTAGTACGTTTTAGCACCAGCATCCCTGCTTTCCGCTGCCAATACCGCGGCCTTGAGCAGATCGTCGACGCCCACCAGGGACAGGCTGTTTTCCAGCTTTGGCAGCGGCGGTAAGCGCCGGCTGGCTATCATCGCAATCATGGCCCTGATATTGCCCTTCATATCCGTGCCGTAGACGTTAACCGGCCTGAGGATGACGACCTCGATTTCATCCCTGCGCTGGGCCGCCAGCAGCAGTCGTTCTGCCTCCAACTTGGTGCGGCCATAGTCTGTTATGTCGCCCGTCTCCAACTCGCAGGCCCGGACCAGGCTGCTGCTAAAAAACACCAGCCTTCTCACGCCGCTCGCCGTCGCCGCCCTTAGCACATTGCGGGTGCCTTCGACGTTCAGCTGCTGCATTAATCTATAGTCGCCGCTGCCGACGTGGGCAACGCCGGCTACATGGAAAACTGTGTCGACACCATCGAAGACCGAGCTCAAACTATCCGCGTCACAGATATCAGCAACGTTGACTTCAGGAGCGGCCCCGTTGTCTGCGACCAACCCATCCAATCTGGAGCTGGAATCTTTAGGGTCCGAGTGGGCCAGGGCTCTGACCCAGTAGCCCTGTTGCAGGAGATAGCTGCACAGCCGCGCTCCAATGAAACCATTGGCACCGGTGACTGCTGCTTTTTTCCCCGAGTCAATCATTCGATGAATCTGCTAAGGCCTCTTGCGATGGGAGATAAGTAAATTGTTTATTGCTGCTTAAAGAAACGCCAACCATGGGTATTGAAAAATCGCACTCCGGAACGGGCAAACATCTTGATGTGTTGCCAGCCCTTGTTGGCGCTGTTGCCTCCGCTGTGCCGAATTTTCATTTCCGGTACATAGGCTATCTTTCCTACCCCGGCCAGTCTCAGGGATAAGTCGAAATCTTCAAAATAGAGGAAATAGTTTTCATCAAATCCATGGATCGCGTTGAGTTTGTCTGTTCTGCAGAGCATGAAACAACCACTGGCTATAGTGACATCGTCAGTTGGTGTCGATTCGGAAAGATCGTGCATCTCGAAAAGCGCCCGGCGCTGGCGAAAAATTCTTCTTAATGCCGAAGGCGCGAAGCCACGGACTAAAAATGTGAATATTGATGGGTAGCGTTTACACAGATACTGTTTCTGGCCCAGGGCATTTTCTGCGTAGGGGCTCGCCATGGCGATGTCCGTGTTGATTTCCAAATACGCAATACCGATACGCAGGCAATCCTCCCTAAGCACCACATCCGGATTCAGTATGAGGTGATAGTCAGCGTCGGATTTCCGAATCACCAAATTGTGAGCACTGCCATAACCGACATTGCCCTGACCCTGTAACAGTTTCAACTCCACCCCCAGGGAGTCCAGATCTTCAGCGTGGGTTGCAAACAGATCCAGCTTGACGTTGTGGTCCTCTGAATTATCGACCAGGGAGATGGTTACCAGGGACAACGGCGTAGAGGACTGAAATACTCGAAGCGACGCCAGCAGTGAGGCGATCAGGGCGCGCAGCTGCTCTTCCCCGGAGTTATAACAGACCACTGAGATAGACAGGGAGCGAGCAGCGGAATGCGGTTTTGATTTATGGTCCGACACAGAATTTTTATAGGGCCTGGCAAGCGAATCAGAAGGAATTTATTGATCTACCAGTCTATCACCGAATGGCGTAGAAACTACCCGCATTCCCGGCGGCACATCCTCAGGAGAAATACGTCGAGGGGTGAATCGATCGGCGCCGTTCCTGCCTCCGGCCCGAGAGGCGTTAGCGTTGCCAGCGCTGTTTTCAGCGGCAGCGGCACTGAGGGCAGCGAATGGTGTTTCTTTTTGTAATACCACGTCTGGATTAAGTAACAAATGAAAATGACTACTCAACTCTGAAATGACCAGATTATGCGCGCCACCGTACCCAACATTGCCCTGCCCCTGTACCAATCTTAGCTCAACCCCAATAAGCCTTAAACGCTCACCATGAAAAACATTTAATATGTCAAATTCCAGTGAATTCTCATCAGAGTTATCAATCAGATATATAGGGATTGGCGTCAGCTCAAAGCTTTGCCCAAGTTGTTCGATAGAATCGAGGAGAGAAGTAAGTAATTTCCTCAATTCGAGCGATGGCGAGTTATAACAAACAACTGCCGCTGAAAGGGAGATTAATGGCTTGGTTTGCACCAGTAATTATTTATTCAAGTATTGTTGTTTAGTTGTTTAGTCGTCTAG
>PVBE010350805.1_pt1 | contig 28195 bp, 13 predicted proteins | sample 1631181 | NCBI WGS metagenome assembly PVBE01 (sample SAMN08397723, study PRJNA350692) | Marine metagenome, whole genome shotgun sequencing project. | isolation source: water | place: Pacific Ocean | collected 2012-04
ATGATGTAACTGTAACAGATAATAATGGCTGTACTCAAATAATCACTGTAACTATCGCTGATCTAAGTGGCCTTACTGCCATTATTGACAACCAAACAGATGTAGATTGCTTTGGTAACTCCACTGGATCTGTCACTATTAATGAACCTACTGCTCTTACGGGCTTAATTACAGGATCAGATCCATTATGTTCTGGCTCATTAGATGGTTCTGCAGATGTTACAATATCTGGAGGGATAGCACCATACACAACTGTTTGGCAACATGGGCCGACAGCGGAAGATCTGATAGGGGTATTAGGTGCTGGTTCTTATACATTAAATATTACTGATGCTAACAATTGCCCTTTATCAGTTTCTATAACTTTATCAGATCCTCCTTCAATCATAAGTTCAATATCAGGCACAAACATCAACTGTTATGGTGATTCTGATGGTACAGCTTCAGTAATTGCATCTGGAGGAACTGGATCTTTAGCTTACAACTGGTCTCCTGTACCTGGATCAGGTCAAGGGACTTCAATTGTTACAGGATTAGATCCACAAACCTATACAGTAACTATAACAGATGATAATGGATGTTCTGTCACTGAATCATTTACTCCTATTGAACCTGCAGCTATTATTCTTACTCCATCTTCTGTTAATTCTAATTGTGGACAAGCAGATGGCGAAGCATCTGTTTTAGTCTCTGGTGGAACTCCCGGATACACTTACCTTTGGGATGACCCTAACACCTCTAATACTGCTACTGTTAGTAGCTTATTAGCAGCTGTATATAATGTAATTGTTACTGATGCTAATAATTGCACCCAATCCATTAGCTGCACTATAACTGATGCAGGCGGAGGCTCCATAAATCATACTCAAACAAATGTTTTATGCTTTGGTGGTAATACCGGTAGTATTGATGCAATTATTTCTGGTGGTTCATCCCCTTTTAACTATAGCTGGATTGGACCTTTAGGTTTTAATGCTTCATCTGAAGATATTACAGGTTTAATTGCTGGCACATATGACCTAACCGTTACTGATGCTGTAGGGTGTGTCATTAATTTAAGTGTAACTATTACTGAATCTACTCAACTCAGCTTAACTCCTTCAGGTATAAACACTACTTGTTTTGGGGGAGCTGATGGGGAAGTGTCAGCAATTACTGGAGGTGGCTCTGGCAACTACTCTTATGAATGGTTTGACAATTCAGCCCTTACTACAAGCATAGGAATAGGTTCTAATATTACTGGTTTGAATGCAGGCACCTATTATGTTCAAGTTACAGATGGCAATGGATGCACCATCGACAACAATATAATAATTAACCAGCCTAACGAAATTATTGTAACCACATCTGCCATTGATGCTAATTGCGGACAGGCAGATGGTGTAATTAGTGTTACAAATACTACTGGTGGAAGTGGTATATATATATCTGAAGTATGGACTGATGCTTCTGGAAATGCAGTAAGCAACACAACTGCAATACCATCGGGAACCTATAATGTAATTGTAACAGATGATGCGGGGTGTCAGGGTAATAGTACAGCTATTGTTTCTGACCTTTCAGGTCCAACTGCTCAAATAGATGGCTATACTGATGTATTATGTAATGGAGATTGTAATGGTTCTGCAAATGTTATTGTAGCTGGAGGTTCTCCTGGTTATACTTTTTCATGGTCTCCCTCTCCAGGATCGGGTCAAGGAACTTCATCTGCAACTGGATTGTGTGCTGGGTTATACACTATTGACATAACCGACATTAACGGCTGCGCAACAAGTGTAAATGCAACTATCAGTGAACCATCTGTAGTAAATTTAACCCAACAATCTACAATTAATTCATCCGGCTCAGGAGTCTGTGATGGCGAAGCTGTTGTTATCGCTAATGGTGGGACTCCCTCATATACTTATTCATGGTTTAATGATTGTGGATTAACTATTCCTAATCCCTCATTATCTGGCACAAATGTAAATGGGTTATGTGCTGGTAATTATGGTGTTTTAGTTGTCGATGACAACAATTGTCCAGACACATTATGCATTACAATTACTGAGCCTAATGCTATTATTATTACCCTAACAGGCAATGATGCCTTATGCAATGGTTCTTGTGATGGAGATGTAACTGCTTCGGTGGTTGGCGGAATACCTCCATATAGCTATCAGTGGTTCTCTAGTCCTAGTGGTACATCTATCAATCAGACTTCTATCACCGCATCTAACCTGTGTGCTGGAGATTATTACATTGTAGTTACAGATGCTAATGGCATTGCTACATCCAGCTCTATATATTCAATAAATGAACCAACTAACATCACTGGAATTACTACTGTAATATCAAATTATAACGGTCAAAATATTTCTTGTAATGGGGTATGTGATGGATCAGCAGAGGTAACTCCTTCAGGAGGAACTGCACCATATACCTACTTATGGGATATAAATGTAGGATCACAAACTACTCCTATAAGTATTAATCTTTGTGCAGGGTCTTACAATGTAGATGTAACAGATGCCAATGGTTGTACTTCAACTTTCTCTGTTACATTAACTGAACCAGCTGCTTTATTAAATACAAATACATCAACTAATGTAATCTGTAATGGCTTCTGTGACGGAATTGCTAATGCTAACCCATCTGGAGGGATAGCCCCTTATACGTATTTATGGAACAATGCTGCTTTGAGTACTTCTTCATCAATTTCAAATCTATGCCCTGGAACCTTTGATGTGATTATTACTGATAACAATGGATGTAATATAGCTGGATCTTCATCAATTATTGAACCTAATCCTCTTGTAGTTACAACCACAAGTAATGGATCTAATTGCAATCAAAATGATGGAAATGCTACCGTTAGTATTGTTTCTGGAACTCCACCATATACTTACCAATGGGATGCTAATGCCGGGGCTCAAACAACTGCAACTGCAGCTAACCTCTTTTCAGGCTGTTATGATATAGCTATTACAGAAGGTAATGGTTGTATAGATACAGTTAATATATGTGTTTTTGACCTAGGTGCCCCATCTGTTTCAATATTAACACAAACTGATGTTTCTTGTTTTAATGGATGTAACGGATTTGCTCAAATCCAAGTTTTTGGTGGCGCTCCACCTGTTCAATACAATTGGTACGATCAAAATGCTCAACCTATTAATCAAACAACAGCGAGTGCCTTTAATTTATGTGCAGGAACTTATACAGGAGAAATGGTCGATGCTAATGGTTGTCAAGCAACCGTTAACGTTACTATCAACCAGCCAAATGCACTCAATGGTATTATTTCATCCACAACCAATGTCACATGCTATGGAGACTGTGATGGGAATTCAACAATTACAGCATCTTCAGGAACCGGACCTTATACATACACATGGAATGACCCTTCTGGTCAAAGTACACCAACTGCATCCAACCTTTGTCCAGGAACTTATAACGTAACCATAACTGATGCTAATGGCTGTACACTTAATGTTCCTTCAACAATTGGGGAACCATTACAAATCCAAGTTTCAACAACGTCAGTTGATGCTTATTGCAACACACCTTCTGGGTCTGCCTCAGCTAACCTAACAAATGGTGGTATAATACCTATTAGTTATTTATGGACGCCTACAGGACAAACCAACAACACTGCAACTGGACTTGTCCCTGGAAATTACAATGTATTAATAACTGATGCCAATGGATGTACAGCTACTGACAACACTACTGTAGGTAATATCCTTCCTGGTACAGCTACAATATCCAATACTAGCAACTCTTTATGCTATGGAACATGTGATGGCTATGCTACTGTTTCTATGGGTGGTTCAGGAAATGCTCCTTACACATACAATTGGTATACCTCAAATGGAGTCACTATAAGTCAAGATTCAATTACAGCTATTGATCTTTGTGTAGGGTTTTACTTTTGTGAAGTAACAGACATAAATGGATGTATTTCAATAACAAATCAATTTGACATTACTGAACCAGCGCCAATTAATTTGACAACTTCGAATGATTCTACTAGTTGTAATTCAAATTGTGATGGAAATGCATATGTTATAGCAAATGGTGGTACTGTACCATACACCTACCAATGGAATGATCCATTATTGCAAATTACTTCAACTGCCTCTGGCTTATGTTCAGGAACATTTAATATAACTGTGACTGATGCTAACGGTTGTATAGAAAATGATCTAACTACAATTTTCACTCCCTCATCTTTATCCCTTGACTCAAATGTTACAAATGCAAATTGTGGTCTAGCTAATGGTCAAGGCTGTGTTTTAACAAGTGGTGGAGTTGGACCTTATGCTTACTTATGGCCAGATGGAACAACCAATAGTTGTAATGTAGGACTAATTGCAGGTTCTTATTTTGTTCAAGTAACAGATGCCAATAACTGCACTGAATCAATCATTATTGAAATTACTGATCAAAATGGTCCAGTCGCTAGCATCATTTCAACAGACAGCACATCTTGTAATGGATCATGTGACGGAAACGCAACAGTAGATATGATTGGTGGAACAGGTAACTTGTTTACTGTATTATGGGACGTTAATACAGGAAATCAAATTACCCCTACAGCATCTAACCTTTGTTCTGGAACATATACTGTAACCATAACCGATAATATTGGATGTAGTGCTTCCACATCAGTTATAATTGAAGAACCTGACAGTTTACAATTTATTAAAAATCGTTTCAATCCATCCTGTTTTGGATATTGTGATGGTGAGATGTGGGTAAATATTATAGGTGGTACGCAGCCTTATTTTTACGACTGGAGGGATAATGCAAACAATCCTATAGGTACAAATAACGATAGTATTTCAGCAATATGTGCTGGTACCTACAATCTTATTGTTACAGACGATAATGGATGTGTAATTATTATTAATTATGTCCTAACAGACCCTGTTCAAGTTACTGGATCTACTTTAGTTACAGATGTGCTTTGTAATGGTTCATGTAACGGAACAGCATTAGCTAGTGGACTTACTGGAAATACTCCATTTAATTATATTTGGGATCCCAATACCGGATCGCAAACTACACAAACAGCTTCAGGATTATGCCCTGGCACTTACACCGTAACAATTACAGATGCTGATGGTTGCTTTAATACAGCTCAAGCTACAATTACAGAACCCACATTACTTTCTTCTACGATATCATTCTTTGAAAACACTAGTTGCAACAACACCTGTGATGGTTTCGCACAGGTAAATGCTCAAGGGGGGACACCGGGATACAGCTATTTATGGAGCAATACAACAACAAATCAAACAGCAACTTCTTTATGTGCAGGTTCATACACAGTAACCGTTATTGATAATAATAATTGTACATCCAATTCAACAATAACTATTACAGAACCGAACCCACTTGCAGTTAGTAGTAGTACTATTAATCTTCCATGCTACGGGGATTGTCAAGGAGAAGCATCAGTTTCTGTTTCTGGAGGATCAGGCCCTTATGTTTTCCAGTGGGATAACCCTAACTTTGCTACAACTAGTACTGTAACAAATCTATGTGCTGGAACCTACAATTGTATTGTGACTGATTCCAATAGTTGTTCAACCACTGAAACAGTCAACATTACTCAACCTACACAACTTACAATGTCTATTAATTCTACTGATGCAAATTGTGGCCAGGCTAATGGTCAAGTTTGTATTTCCCCAATTGGAGGAGTAGCTCCTTACACCTATCAATGGAATGATCCTTTTAGTCAAACATCATCATGCGCTATTAATTTACTTAGCAGTTGTTATAATGGCACAATAACCGATGCTAATGGATGTTATATAGACAGTTTAATTTGTATTAATGATATTGCTGGACCAACTATTTCTGCTGTTAATTCATCCGATGTTACTTGTTTTGGTTTTCAAAATGGAATATTAGAATTTGATATAACAGGAGGCACAGGAAGTTCAAATTTACTATGGTTTGACAACCAAGGAAACAGCATAGCTCAAGGAACTGGATTAAGTATTTTAACAAATCTAAGTGGTGGATGCTATACCCTTCAGGCTACTGATAATGCAGGTTGTGTATCATCATTAACTGAATGCATAAATGAGCCGAACCCAATAAATGCAGCAATATTTAACTTTACCAATGAGACGTGCATTCAAAGCTGCGATGGCACGGCAACAGTTCTTGTTTCAGGTGGAATTGTTTCTAATGACTATACTTACAGTTGGAATGACCCTAATAATCAAGACTCCTCCTCTGTTTTTGGCTTATGCTCTGGTACCTATACTGTTACAGTTAGTGATGACAATAATTGTTCTATACAAACATCTATAACTATTTCGCAACCTCTTCCATTAAATTTATTTAATATTAATACTTCAAATGCAAGCTGTTATAATCTTTGTGATGGAACTAGTGAAGTATTTGCTTCTGGAGGTACACCGCCATATTATTATTCTTGGAATAATGGATCAACAAACTCATTAAACACCAATCTTTGTAATGGAAATTATACGGTAGTAATTAATGATGCAAATTCATGCCAAGATTCTCTTGACATTACCATTGCTGAACCAGACTCTATCAGTTTATCACTTAATATCAACAATGCAACCTGTAGTCTTTGTAATGGCGATGCTTTTATTCTAGCTTCAGGAGGTACTGGATTACTTAATTACAATTGGTTTGGTGTTGGAAATAGTCCAAACAACTCAATAAATAGTGGGCTATGTGCAGGTAATTTTCAAGTTGAAGTTACTGATGCCAATGGATGCTCAAATAATATATCAGGTTTAATCAATGATGATGGCAGCCCTATTATTGATCAAATGACTTTCACAAGCCCCTTATGTAATGGTCTTAGTAATGGAACTGCTAACGTTGTTGTATCAGGCGGAATTGGACCTTATTCTTATTTATGGGATGACCCTGCTCAGCAACAAGTTGATACTGCTGTAGCACTTGCTGCAAACACCTATTGTGTTACAGTTACTGACAATAACGGCTGCATAACCTCAAACTGCATTAATGTTACAGAACCTACCCCATTAAATGCCATCCCAGATCTTTCTTCTAATATTTGCTATGGTGATTCTACTCAAGTATGGGCTAGCGGACAAGGTGGCACTGCTCCTTACACCATTCACTGGCTAAACTCTTCATTACTTGGTCCTGGTCCAAATAATGTAACCCCTCTAACAACAACTGATTACTGCTTTACGGTTACTGATGCCAATGGATGTCAATCAAGCAGCGCCTGTGTTACCATTACTGTTACCCCACCACTTTCTTTAAATTTAACACCAAGTATGAATATTTGCAGTGGAGGTACAATAGACGTAAACGCTATAGCCTCAGGTGGAAATGGAGATCCTTATATTTTCACCTGGGCTGATGAATTTAGTAACACCATCAATTCAATTCAAGTAGGAGATTCATCTACAGCCGTTGTAGCTCCAGCAACTCCTACATGGTATTTTGTTAATTTATCAGACGGATGCTCTATTGATGTGAATGACTCTACTCAAATAGGATTAAATCCCAACCCTCAAGCATTTGTAATTGCTGTTGATTCTACTGACTGTGCGCCATTTAACGTACAATTTATAATTAACTCAGATATTGGTAACTTATTTGAAATTGATGTAGACTGTGATGGCACACCAGAATATAGTGGCTCAAACAACACCTTTAATTATACGTATACACTAAGTGGATTGTATGATGTTTGTATTAGAGTTGAAAACACTACTACGGGATGTGACACTAACATCTTCATTCAAGACATGATTGAAGTATATGATATTCCTCAAGCATTTTTCACTGCAGATCCTGAACAAACTTCAATACTAAATCCAAATATTAATTTTCTTGATGGGTCAATAAATGGAATAGATTATATATGGGATTTTGGTGACAACAACTCTATTAATGGAAATATAAATGATGTAATAATTGGTGATAGCTTAACCTATGGAACCATTACACTACCTACTCATGTCTATATTGATACGGGACATCATACCATAACCCTTACCATAACAAGTGATGATGGTTGTGTAGACTCTTATCAGCAAACTATTTATGTTGAAGGTGATTATATCATTTTTACTCCTAGTGCATTTACACCTAACGGAGATGGAAAAAATGACATATTTATGCCTGAAGGAGTAGGTATATATAGAGAGCACTTTGAGTTTTATATCTTTAACCGGTGGGGAGAATTAATCTTTGAATCTTATAGCCCCTCAAAAGGATGGGATGGGACATATATGAATAAACCTGTACAGGTTGATGCCTATGTTTGGCTCATAAAAACTTGGGACCTCAACGATATTCCCCATGAATACATGGGACATGTTACTGTAGTAAAGTAATTTAAAGATAACAATAATGTATGTTTAGTATAGCTAGCTTTTAATATTAAATTAAATAACCTAATATTGTGTCAAATTATGAGAATAATAATAGCTATTATAACTATCTTTTTTAGTCTTAATCTTCATGCACAGGATAAAAGGTTTTGTCAGTTTATAATGACAAATATTGATGCACGTGAAAAAGCAATAGAAATAGATCAATTTATCCGTAAGCAAGAAGGTGTATATGTCTCAAGAGCAGACATCCATTCTAAAAAATATCTCGTCATATATTATGAAGATTCAAATATCAATAAAGAAATTATTCTGAACTGGATGAATTCTTTAAACGTGAAATTAAAATGCATACGTGAAGGTCAATATGGAACAGATGTAATTCTAGACCAAAAATTAGATTGTGAATAAGTCAGCTATAATAATCCCTCTTATTTTATTTTTATCAAACTCATTTTTCAGCCAATGGGGAGATTGTGACAACAGCACTGATGCTTGTACTAACCCAAGCTTTAACGTAACTCCATCTGGATTTGGTTTAATTGAAGAATTCACAACATTTACAACTGTATCTAATCCACAAACAAATCCAAATCCAATACCAGGAAATGCAGGGTGTTTATTAGCAGGAGAATTAAACAGCACTTGGTTGCTTATAACAATTTCTAGCCCCGGAACACTTGAGTTTAGTATGGGTACTGCTGGCACATTTAGCTGTTATGATTGGATTATGTGGCCTTATGATCCTAATTTAACTTGTACAGAGATTCAAAATAACAATTGGCCCCCTATTGCTTGTAATTGGAATGGAGCTTGTGGTGGAATTACTGGAATGGCTAATCCCGGCAACTTACCAGCTGGTGGTGATCCAACTGATTTTGAAAATGGATTAAATGTAATAGCAGGTGAACAATATATGCTTTGTTTTTCCAATTTTAGTGCTGCTACCACTACCATACCTTTAGATTTCTATGGAACAGCTGGAGTGTCATGTGGAAATGCTTATGGCTCCACTATTTGTGCTGGTGATACTGCTATTATTTATGCCAACATGGGGGTTAGCTATGTATGGGATAGCTCTATCTCTGGATTTATAGGAACAAATGCTGCTGGAGATACCGCATATGTTAATCCAACTGTTACTACTAGTTATCCTGTAGATATTGACTTTGGCATTGGAGGCATCCAAACTGACACAGCTATAGTTATTGTAATGCCTTTTTTAAACGCTAGTGCCACTGTTACTGCAGAAGTATGCTTAGATAGCGCTGATGGCACCATAACTATTAATACTGCAGCTGGTCAAGCACCATTTACATATTCAATTAATGGCCCTAATTTAAATACTAATAATCAAACTGGGTTTTTTGATAATTTAGAAGCTGGTACATATACTATTGATATTGTTGATGATTTTGGTTGCACAGATCAAATCACTGCAACTATAGATCCTGGTCCTTTCTGTTGTAGCTTTTCAGTTGAAATAAATACAGATTCAGTTAATTGTTTAGATGATTGTTCAGGAGAACTTTATCTTGAGATAACCAATGCGGTTCCGCCTATAAATATTGTATGGTATAGTATAAATTCTCTAGGAAGTGTACCAATTGGAACTACAGATTCCATCAACAATCTATGTGCAGGAAATTATTCTGTAATTGTCTCTGACAGCACTCTATGCCCAGCAGGAGATACAATTAACATCACTTCCTTAAACATATACCCTACATTAAATATAATGGAAGACACTTCATTATTTGCTGGTCTAGATTATTATATATGGGCTTATGGTAATGGTGATATTAACTGGACTCCTTCTACTTATCTTAGCTGTACTAATTGTGACACCTCAACTTCTGTAGCAACTGCCACAATTCAATATTTAGCCACATTAACTGATTCTCTAGGTTGTAAAACAACAGATACACTTAATGTTGAAGTGATAATAAATCCAATCTTTGTTCCAAGTGGATTTTCGCCAAATGGTGATGGAAATAATGACCTCTTAAAAGTTATAGGTGGCGGGATTCATACTTTTCGTTTTTTATTAATGGATAAATGGGGTAATGTTGTATTTGAATCTACAGACATTTCAGAAGGTTGGGATGGCACTTATAAAGGGGTAGATCTACCTACAGATGTTTTTGTATATGTTGTTGAAGGAAGTTTTACAAATTTTCAGCCATTTAAATTAACAGGGAATGTCACATTGTTTCGTTAGAAAACATATATCATTATTTTTGTTTGCTTTAATAATTTCTTCTTTTATTAAAGGACAAGATTATCAATTTTCTCAATTTAATAAGGCTCCATTAATGATCAACCCTGCCAATACGGGTATGGGTAAAGGATATAATCGATTCAATTTAATGTATCATGTGCAACACCCTACAGCAGGTTTTGTATACCGAACATATTATTTTTCTGCAGATGGCCCCATTTTCTCCCATCAAATGAAAGCTTCAAAAGCTTTAATGGCAATAGGGTTTCATGCATTTCAAGATAGAAGTGGTGATTCAAAATTAAGTAAACTAGATGTTGGATTGTCTCTCTCCACCTATGTAGATATTGATGACTTCAATCAATTTTGTTTTGGTATGCAAGGAAATTTTGTTCAACATTCAATTTCAGTAGACAATATTCAATGGGGTAGCCAGTATAATGGCTCTATAGGTGCTTATGACCCTTCTATCTCCTCAGGAGAATTATTTTCAAACAATTCATCTATTTTATTAAATACAAGTGTTGGTATTCTTATTAAGCACTTATCTAGAGGTGTAAACTTATCAGGAATTGATAAGGGTTCTTTCCAAGTTGGATATGCTGCTTTTAATTTACTAAGACCTCAAAAATTCATGCTAAACCCGTTAGATAGAATATTTGTTAGACATGTAATACATGGTAGATCTTTAATTGCAATAGATGAAAAAAAATATGGACTAGCTCCTCAATTTCTTATTCATAAACAAGGACCTCATATTAATGCAACAATTGGAACTGATATTAAATATTATGTTCATGGAGATACAAAATATACTGGTTTCATAAGTGAGTACAATGTTGGATTAGGAGTTTACTACAGACACAAAGATGCCATTATAACAAATTTCAGTGTGCAATTCAACAATATGAACATTTCTCTTTCATATGATTTAAGTGTTGGCCCACTAAGTGCTTATAATGGTACTGTTGGAGGATTCTCATTAGGTATACAATTCAATGACACTTATGGCGTATTATTTAACCAAGGATACATGCATGTTGTGAATAGATCAAGGAAAATGAGGAAGCTATAAGCTAAGCATCAATATTTGCATACTTTGCATTATTCTCAATAAATTCTCTTCTAGGTGGCACTTCATCTCCCATTAACATAGAAAAAATACGATCAGCTTCAGCAGCGCTTTCTATTGTAACCTGCCTAAGAGTTCTATTTTCAGGCGACATTGTGGTTTCCCATAATTGATCAGCATTCATTTCACCTAAACCTTTATATCTCTGAACATGCACACTAGATTCACTCCCAGCACCTTTCATTTTATCTATATGCTCATCACGTTCTTTATCATCCCAAGCATACTTTGCTTGCTTTCCTTTTCTAACAAGATATAATGGAGGCGTTGCAATATATATATATCCATTTTCAATCATCTCCCTCATGTATCTAAAAAAGAAGGTAAGTATTAAAGTCTGAATATGGCTGCCATCTACATCGGCATCACACATGATCACTGCTTTATGATATCTTAACTTTTCAAGGTTTAAAGCTTTAGAATCTTCTTCAGTTCCAATTCTTACACCTAAAGCAGTATAAATGTTTTTTATTTCTTCATTTTCAAAGATCTTATGAGCCATTGCTTTTTCAACGTTAAGGATTTTTCCTCTCAAAGGCATTATAGCCTGAAAATGTCTATCCCTACCCTGTTTAGCTGTACCACCTGCTGAATCACCCTCAACAAGAAATAATTCACTAATAACAGGATCCTTTGAAGCGCAATCAGCTAGTTTACCAGGTAAACCTGCACCGCCCATAGGATTCTTTCGCTGAACCATTTCTCTAGCTTTCCTAGCAGCATGCCTTGCAGTAGCAGCAAGAATTACTTTTTCAATGATCCTTTTAGCATTATTTGGATTTTCCTCTAAGTATGCTGTAAGCATCTCACTTACTGCCTGACTTACTGGAGCATTAACCTCTCTATTACCAAGCTTTGTCTTTGTTTGACCTTCAAATTGAGGTTCAGAAACTTTAACTGAAACAATAGCAGTAAGTCCTTCCCTAAAATCATCACCTGAAATTTCAAACTTAAGCTTATCTAACATTCCAGAATTTTCTGCATACTTTTTCAAAGTATTGGTTAACCCTCTTCTAAATCCAGATAAGTGAGTACCTCCTTCATGAGTATTGATATTATTTACATAACTATGAATATTCTCAGTATAACTTGTATTGTAGATCATAGCAACTTCCACTGGTATTCCAGCTTTTTCTCCTTCAATAGCAATTACCTGATCTATTAACATTTCTCTATTACCATCTAAAAACTCAACAAATTCGGATAAGCCTCTATCCGAATGAAAAACTTCACTTTTGAAAAATCCTTCATCATTCTTTTCTCGCTCGTCAGTTATGGTGATGGTTAAACCTTTATTCAAAAAAGATAATTCTCTCAATCTAGCACTTAATGTGTCATATGAATAAGTAATATCATCAAATATTTCAAGGTCGGGATTAAATTCTACTTCTGTTCCTTTTTCAGGAGAATCACCTTTAACGGAAACTTCATCTACTTTTTTTCCTTTAGAGTAATTTTGCTCCCAAACCTTACCATCTCTATAAACAGTGGCTCTTAAATGTATTGATAAAGCATTTACAACAGAAACACCAACACCATGTAATCCACCAGAAACTTTATAAGAATCCTTGTCAAATTTACCTCCAGCACCAATTTTTGTCATTACCACCTCTAATGCAGAAACACCTTCTTTTTTATGCATATCAACAGGTATGCCTCGACCATTATCTCTAACCCTTATTCCATTCCCTTCTAAAATATGAACATCAATCTTATCACAATGACCAGCAAGAGCCTCATCAATTGAATTATCAACAACTTCATATACTAAATGATGTAATCCTCTGCTGCTAACATCTCCTATATACATTGATGGACGCATACGGACATGCTCAATTCCTTCTAAAGCTTGAATACTATCTGCAGAATACTTTTTTTCTTCACTCATCTTAACTATTTTTTACTATAATGCAAAGATAATATTATCCCTATTAGAATCAGTAGATTAGCAACAATAATTAAAGTTATTTTTCAACACTCAAAAGTCCTGTTAAAATCAATTTTTTCAGAAGAGAAGAAAAACTAAAAACTAAAAGTAACACCACCAAAAATATTGATCGATTGTACTGGGTAGGATGACCATCTTTGATATTTAGAAGCCGTAAAATTATTAAAATTAATGAATGCTGAAATCCTTTTGTTATAACGATACTCTAAGCCTAAATTCATGTCAACAAAAGGCTTTAATGAAAACACATATCTATTATTACTAAATTCATATTCTAAGTCTGTTGGTTCATTAAATGAAAATGCTTTTCTATTTCCAATTAAAAACACATCTCCTTTTACAATAATTTTATCAGCTATATCATACCAAGCAGAAACCGTGAATCTATAATTAGGCATTTGCCATGCATATTCTTCAGTAGATGTTGAATAAATAAAAAATTCACCTTTTCCATATAATTTTAATTTCTCACCCTTATTATATGACATCTGCCCAACAAAGCTTGTTTGATCCATTTTATCATACAAGACAGAAAACTTATTTTCATAAGATGACAATGTATCAGGCACAAAGAAATACATGCCATTAGTACCATCTTTATTCCCATATTTTTCAAATGATGCAGATAAATTAAATGTCATATTTGCACTTAAAGAACCTCTTATTCCCCCGAAAATATGTGTTCTCTTATTAATGTTCATTATTGAAGCATCATCCGAAACAAAAGGGTTTTCTAATCTTATCGTATTCATGTTTACTCTCTCCATCCCTCCTTTTACACCTAAATATGGAATAAAAAGGTCATTAAAAAGACTGTAACTACATTCAAGATCTGGATAAAAATAAAAATCTGCATCATGAGTTATATTAGAATGTAAGGCAAGACCTGCTTTTACTTGCCAATTTTTTCCTCTTGAATATATATGTGGATTTAATTTAACAATTGCAGATGTAGATGCCACATTATCTTCTTGCATCCAAGTAGAGTCAGGCTTTGTCCATTGTACTTGATCCAAATGATTAACATCAACAGAAAATGAACCCATAAATTCTTCTTTATTTAAGAATTTACCAAAATCAAAACCAAGTAAAAAATAATTTTCATTAACCCCCGCTCTACTGTTTAAAAAATGATAGTTGGTCCAACCTTTATAATTCAACTTATTAGTATCCCTTCCAACATTTCTACTTTTAAAAACTCCTGAAAACTCTAATAAATTATAAGTTTGTTTTGTAGTATCCTCATTGTCTATATATTCTGAGGGTATTAACAAACTATCAGGAATAAAGCCATAATAATAATATGAACTTCTTTCATAATTTAAATTTAATTCTAGGTCTTGTTTGATGAGGAAATGCTTATAAAAGCCTCCAAGCTTATTATCAGAAAACTTATTAACTCCAATATCATTAATACCGCCAAGAGCGCTATGGTGTAGACCATTTACTCCCCAGTTACTTTCTTTAGACCTTATAGAATTATAATATACTTCAAGGTAAGGCATTATATAAGTACCAACAGCTCCCTTTATATAACCTGGATATAACTTTTCCAATGGCTCTACCACCTTCAAACTTGCGGGGCGAATAGGAACTGCACTAAAATCAACTAAATGTTTTTTAGGTTCTAAATAATACTTGATCTCAGAAAGATCTATCACAGAATCCATTGTAGTAGGCAAATGCTGTTTTTTTTCTGTACTAGCAATTGTTCTACGTCCTGAACCTATACCCAAGTAAGTATCATGATTACTTGATGACTGAGCATAAAAATGAGAACTCAACATCCCCAAAAAGCATAATATGACCGTTTTAATTTTCATTTCCTCCTTCATTATTTTCTGAATTATCATCATCAGAGTCATTCTGATCATCATCAAATAATTTTTGATCTTTAGGATCAATTTCATTAAAATCAATTTCTACATCATTATCATCAAAATCTCTTTGTTCAGAATTCTCTAATGCAATTACTTCATCAATTTTTTGCTGAGCTAACATTACCATTTCAGCCTTTTCAGGTCCATTATAATTATCTACAATGTTTTGAAAACTATGCTTTGCATTAAAATAATCCCCAATCGAAACAAAATTATCACCCAATAAAATAATAGCCTTTGCTAACCAATAATCATAAGAAGGTTTTTGCTGAACTAGCTCCATGATCTCAGCTTCACATTCATCATGTTTTTTCTGAAAATACAAGATCTCACATATGTGGAACTTTGCTTTTGCACCTTGAACACTTTTTGTGAGAATTGTTGCTTTTTCTAAAGGAATTATAGCTTCATCAAACCTATTTAATTCCTTCAAACATATCCCTTTATACACATATGCATCAATCATAGTAAGCTCATCAAGATTTGGGATTGCAATAACCTTGTCACAATAATCAACACATGATTGATGGCTATTTAAATGCCAAAAGCTACGCATCTGACCTACAATAGAATGATGAATATCATTATCAGACATGGAAACTTTTTCTAATGTAGAATAATGACCAAGGGATTGGCTGTAATCTTTGAATCCATAGCTAATATCACCTGCATACCTTAAAACCTCTGAATAGTAATTGTTATTAGGTCTATCAATTATAAAATTATAATGCTGTAACGCCTCATTTTTCCTATCATTTGCATAATGACAATTTGCTATATAGTAATGTGCACTTATTTCATGAGATGGGCTAGTGAGGTTATTTAAGTATTCATTTGCTTTTTCTATTTGCAGATCACAATTACCTTCCTCCCAAGCTTGCTGAACAGGCATCCATAAAATTGAGTCTCTTTCATTTGCAGAAACTTGAATTCCCTGAGAACTCAGCCAATCATAATATCCAGGAAGGTCATCTCTTCCTGCATAAACCTCTTTCATTAATTCTAAAGCTAAAGAAGTTTCTGCTTCAGCATCTGGATATTGTCCAAGCACTTGTAAAAAATACTGCTCTGCCTTATTGTATTTTTTTTCTTTTAAATAAATGCTTCCAATCTCCACCAAAGCATTTGAAACAAAATTATTAGTTGGATAAGCTGAAATAAAATCCTCATAAATATCTATTGATTTTTGATTTTCACCAAGGTCATTATAGGTCTGGGCTAAATTCAACAAAGACAATATTTGATATTTAGAATTTGGATATTGCTGAGTTAACTCCAACAATGAGCTCACCTTTCCTTCATAATCCTGAACAAGCCCCTGAGCTGTTGCTTTTTGATATAAGGCGTAGCTTAAATTACCTTCTCCTAAATTTATGGCATTAGAATAATACTCAATAGCTAGATTATCCTTTTTTAATAAAAAATAACAATCTGCAATCCTTAGATAGGCATCCAATAAATTTTTATTCTTTTCTAATGAAGTCTGTTGCACATATTTTCTAAATGCCTCAATACCTTTATCTAAATATACCGCCCTATTACTTTCCTGTACCTGATTAAAAGAACTTTCCTTAAAAGGTCTAGCTTTTAAAAAATAAGCATATCCAATATTATAATCTAAATCAACATATTTATCTGTAGAAACTGCCCCTGGCTCAACTCTAAAAGCATTGTATTCATTAATTGCTTGATCATATTGCCCTAATTTATAGCTGGATTCGGCCATCCAAAAAATACTCTGAGAATTCAATTTTTCATTAATCGGGTACTTCTTTACACTTGAAAAATGATCTCTAGCTAACTGGTAAGATTGGTTGTGATATAACTCTACTCCTCTATTATAAACAATAGTTTGATAGGCCACCTTCATCCTGCTGTCTTTATTTTTAATCCTATCAAGAGAGCTCAATGCATCATCATAATTCTTTGTTGTTAAATAAACTTTTATCAAAAACTCATACGCCTCATTGACTTCTTCTGAATTTGGGTAAGTGTCAATATATTCGTGAAAAGCCTCAATTGCCTCATCATATGGGTTGTAGCTTAATTCATAAGCTAACTTTGCATAATTAAATAATGAATTTTGTTTAATCTCTAGATCAAAATCTAATTTACTTGCCTCCTGAAATGCATTCAGCGCATATTCCTTTTCATCTGATTTTAAATAAGCATCAGCCATGTGGTAAAAAGCAGTTTGCGAAAGACCATCTTTTTTAATAGCACATCGCATAAAATACTTAACAGCATTTTCAAAATCTCCTGTACGGTAATAAGAATAGCCAATCTGATAATTATCATCTCTTGAAGCCTTTGCGTTTTTCTTAAACGTTTTATAATATGTTATCGCATCCTGATAAGATTCTTTATAATAATAAGAATCAGCAATAAGCTTAGCAAACTCGCCATGTCTTTTCTTATCAATGGAATCCATATAGACAGGAGCATATTCTATAAGGTCATCATATTTTTCCTGTTTATAATATATTTGAGTTATATAATAAGGGACAATAGCTTTAAACATTTCATTGATAGCTATTGATTGAAACCCCTCTAAAGCAGTTTGTAGATTTTCATCTGTATATGCAATATGACTAAAGTAATAAACCGCAGGAGCTTTAAATTCAGATTCATGAGATAAAACCTCTTTAAAATGTGGCTTTGACTCATCAATTTTCTTTCTTGAAAAAAGAGCATACCCTAACTTAAAATGAAATTCAATTCTCTCAGGTTTAGTAAGCTCAAAAGGATCAACTTTAGAAAAATATTCAATTGCTTTTTTATATGTACTTTTTCGTCTATAGTAATACTTCCCTAACTGGAAATAAACTTTTTCAGATTTAGGATGGTCAGGATGCTCAAGTACAAACCTGCTTAATAATAATTCTGCATCTAAATGAAACAATTCTAATGCACATACTGCATAATAATATTCTGCATTAACCCTAAGCTCATCAAGAGGGTTTTCTGTATTTTCTACAATTTCTCCAAACTTATCTAATGCTGAGCTATACTTCATTTTATCATACAGCTCCTGTCCTTTACGGTAATCCGCATATTGATCGGTAAAGATCATGGTCTTTTGAGCATATAAAAAACAAGATGCAAAAACCAGAATAATTAATATTCCTTTTCTGAATAAGATATATTTATAATCTACCATACCTTACTGAAATTAAAAACAATCAATCTTTTCATAATTCTTATACACATAATGCGTTAACATCAACTAAGGCACATTAAATATCTTTAATATTGAAAATTAATTGATTTCAAATTACGCTTAAAGATATAAAGGTCTCATAAAGAGGATTTAAATTAAATTATTAATTTTCAACGCATCTATGTTAAAATTATTTTATCATATAATTATAGTAATTTTACATAGTCAAAATATGTTTTTTCATCTTTATAAAAGTTTATTAGCTATAATACATGACAAATGAATCTCAAAATATTATTGACATCAATGAAATAGATGTCTTTCAAATTGAAAACCTTATTTTAAAGAACGTATCCTTTAATGTTAAAAAAGGTGAATTCATTTATCTTATCGGAAAAACAGGAAGTGGAAAAAGCAGTTTGTTAAAAGTTTTATATGGAGATATTAAAATCAAAAAAGGTCAAGCAAAAATTCTTGATTATGAGATGCATAAAATCAAAAAAAGAAAAATTTTAGCACTCAGAAGAAAGCTAGGTATTGTTTTCCAGGATTTTCAATTATTAATGGATAGATCTATTTCAGATAATTTACTTTTTGTCATGAAAGCTACTGGATGGAAAGGAAAGAAAAAAATGAAACTTAAAATAGAGGAGCTTCTTTCAAAAGTAGGAATGGAATCAAAGGGTGATCAATTTCCACATCAACTTTCTGGAGGGGAACAACAGAGAATTGCAATTGCAAGAGCTCTAATTAATGATCCTGAACTAATTCTAGCTGACGAACCTACAGGCAATCTAGATCCAGAAACAAGTGAAGAAATTATCCGTTTGTTATTTGAAATAAGCAATAACAACAAAACCATTATTATGGCGACACATGATTATGAGATTATAAAAAAATATCCAGCTAGAACTATTAAATGTGTTGACAATTTGATTTATGACAATTCTATAGCTAATTGATAAGCATTTGTATTCCTATATATAATTTTCAGGTTTGTGATCTAGTTTCAGATATACAAGCTCAAGCAGTACAGCTCAATTTAACCCATGAAATTATTTGCATTGATGATGCGTCTGAGAAGGAATGGGTAAACAAAAATGAATGCCTTTATAAAAATAAAAATGTTCTTTATTACGAGCTCAAGGAAAACATAGGAAGATCAAAAATCAGAAATCTTCTGGCTGAAAAATCAAATTTTGACCTACTATTGTTTATTGATTGCGACAGCGCGTTATGCACAAACAATTATCTATCTAATTATTTAGACAATCATTTGTCAGCTAAAGTAATTTATGGAGGTAGAGTTCATGCAGAGATTCCCCCTAAAAACAATAGACTATATTTAAGATGGCTATATGGCGTCAACAGAGAAGACGAACCTCATACAAAAAGGAATAACACTCCCTACTTATCATTTAAATCAAATAATTTTTTGATCCATAAAAAAACTCTTCTGAATATTAAATTTGATGAAGCATTTAAAGGTTATGGGCATGAAGACACTTTTTTTGCTCAAAAATTAAAAGAAAATAAGGTGATTATTTCTCATATAAATAACCCTTTGATCCATATTGGCTTAGAAAACGGAGAAGAGTTTTTATCAAAAACTAAAGAAGGAATAAAAAACTTAATTCTATTAATGAACGGAAATTCATTGTTATTAAATGAAATCAAACTCATAAAAACATATAGGAAATTAAAAAAATATAAACTTACCTCCTTATTTAAATTAATCCACCCAATTTTAAATAAACTTCTTACTAAAAAACTACTCTCTTCTAATCCTAAATTATTTTATCTAGATATGTACAAGCTAACTTTTCTAATTCATTATTTAAAATAATGTACAGGTTCATAAAGAATATCTATTTAAAGCTAATTCCATCAAAAATCAAACATAAATGGAATCCTTTTGTTAGGAATGTTTTATATAAATTATTTTATTCTGGTAACAAATACTTTTGCCCTAGCTGCAAAAGCAATTTAAAGAAATTCATTACTTATGAATATGAGAATTTCAATGATCTAATATGTCCAAAATGTGGAAGCCTATCCAGAACAAGATGCCTTACTCTTTATTTAGACAAGCATATAGCTCAACCCAACATCAAGGTGTTAGATTTCTCCCCTCACAGAAGTTTATATAATTATTGGCATAATAAACAGGTTAATTATACTGCAAATGATTATGAGAATGAATTTCTATCTGACACTCAACAGGATATTACCTCACTCACATTTAACTCAGAAGAATTTGACCTGATCATTTGTTATCATGTCCTTGAGCATATTCAAGATGATGATAAAGCAATAAATGAACTATTTAGAGTATTAAAATCAAACTCTATACTATTGGCACAAGTACCTTTTAAAATTGGAAAAACAGATGAAGACCCATCAGTTACAAACCCAGAAATGAGAAAAATCCGCTTTGGACAAAAAGATCATGTTAGATATTATGGAAAAGATGACTTTATAAAGAAATTAGAATTACATGGTTTTCAGGTTGACCCTATTAATTATGTTAAGAATTTTAATGCTGATCAAATTCAATACTATGGCTTGAAAAAGGATGACACCCTTTTTATATGTAAAAAGTAAAGCTATAATAAATTCAACTCTTTATAAACAGATAGCAACACCGCTTCTTCATTTTCCCATGTCAATTTTTTTTGTGCTATATCAATGTCATTTAAGCTTATCTGATCAATGGCTTTTAAAATTGTTGCTAATATTTCATCAGGTTCATGACTAGATACCACCAACCCTGTTTTATGATCATTAACAATTGCTGCAACTTCTTTTAAATCACTCACCACAGATGGAATACCCGCTTTCATATAATCAAAAATTTTATTAGGTAAGCTAAATTTATGATTAATATTAGTATCCTTATCTAGGCTTACACCAACATCTGCATTCAATGTATATTGCATCATATCATTATAGGGAAGTAACCCTGTAAACATCACTTTATTCTTGAGGTCATTTTGTTGAGATCTTGATTTTAATACTCCTATCACATCTCCACTGCCAACAACACATAAAAAAAGCTGCTTTGATAATGCAATAGCTTCTAATAATTCTTCTGCTCCTCTATCAACATTAATCCCACCTCCTTGCAAAATCACAATTTTTTTATCTTCTGGAAGATTTAAATCTTGTCTGTTTTTCACCTTAGGTAACGAATCTGAAACTGGCAGGTTTCTAATTACTTTTAATTCCACACCATATTCATTTTTATATAATGTTGCTATGGATCTATTCACTGTTAAAACATATTTCAATTTAGGGAAAATTATTTTCTCAATTATCTGCCAGGTTTTTTTAACAATTGGCTTCTCTTGAATTTCAGGAACTCCAGTAAAGTACTCATGTGTATCATAAACCAAAGGTTTTCTTCGAATAAATTTCACCACCCAATTACCTAACAATGTATCCAAGTCATTAGCATGTAGCACATCAACTTTTCTAAACAATAGATAAAAAAACAATCGAATATTAAATAATGCATAAAACATTACACCTCTTTCTGGAATGAACCTTAACCTTTTGACCTTATAAGTTCGATCCAATGGAACACTATTCTTTCTTAACCTTCCAACAAGTAAGACACTATATCCAGCTTTATGTAATGACATGCATACTTTATGAACCCGCTGGTCAAAAGAAAGGTCGTTAGAAACAGATATGATTATATGTTTTTTGTTTCTCATGTAAATTGACCACTAAAATTAACTATTCAAAATTGAACCAAGTAATTAATAGAATTTTTAATTATTTCAATCTCTATTATTGAATCTGTTGCAAATTTATCTTTAGGTTTGTGACAATGGAGATAATTCAAAATAAATCTTTAATAGACCTTAACACATTCGGAATTGATGTTAGGGCTAAATATTACTCTACTGTTGAGTCAATTGAAGATCTACAATCTTTATCTAAAAATGAACTTTTTAAAAAAAATAGGCTTTTTGTTTTAGGTGGTGGCAGCAACATACTATTAACAAAAAACATCAACTCTCTAGTAATTAAAAACGACATTAAAGGAATAAAAGTATTAAATGAAAATGAAGATTCAATTGAGATCATGGCTGGCGCAGGAGAAAATTGGCATCAGTTTGTTTTGTTCTGTGTCGATAGAAATTATGGAGGAATTGAAAACCTAAGCCTTATTCCTGGAAACATCGGAGCAGCACCTATGCAAAATATTGGAGCTTATGGCGTAGAGATCAAAGACACTTTTCTATACTTGAATGCATTCCATATTAAAACAGGAGAAATTCATCAATTTAATAAGGATGACTGTAAATTCAACTACAGAGAAAGTGTATTTAAAAATAAATTCAGAGGAGAATACATTATTTTAAATGTTGTTTTAAAGCTCACTAAGAAATCTGAACTTAACACATCCTACGGAGATATTGAAAAAAAACTTATTGAATGGAATGAGAAGAGTCCAACTATAAAAAATGTAAGTAATGCTGTTATTTCCATTAGAGAAAGTAAATTGCCTGACCCAAAAGAAATTGGAAATAGTGGAAGCTTCTTTAAAAATCCAATTATTAATAAAATTCAATTCAAAGAGCTCTTATCTAATTACCCTAGTGTTGTGCATTATAATTTAGATGAAAATAACATAAAAATTGCAGCTGGATGGTTGATTGACCAAGCTGGATGGAAAGGGCAAACTTACAGCAATTATGGAGTTCATAAAAAACAAGCATTGGTCCTTGTAAATTATGGCGGTGCTAAAGGAAGTGAAATTAATGACTTAAGCAATAAAATCATTGAAGACATCTTTGATAAATATAAAATCAAACTAGAAAAGGAAGTGAACGTAATATAGATTTTTAATTAGTTTTTCAATTTTTGATCAAATTAATAAAAACTGATTTTCACAATCCTGAAATTATCTTTTTCAGCATTTTCTGTAAGAATATAAACATCCTGCTCTTCTTGTAAAATTATCTTTGGACTAAAAGCAAATCTATCCTTCAATCCCTCATGCATGCCAAAAAATGGTTGATTTTGTAAAACTCCTGATTGATTAAAACTTACAATATTTGTTCCGTATAATGAATTTGCACCATAAATGTGATCGATCTTACTTGCTTTTTCATTACCTGTATTATTATACATAAAATGAAAATTATTATTAATCATAAATGGTGCTGAAGATGTCCATTTAGTCAACTTACTTTTTTCTTTTTGTTCTAACAACACAGGAGCTCCCCATACATAGCTACCTGATTTCGTAAATTTAAAAACTACAATTCCTTTCCTATCATGAATAGATTCCCCATTATGCTTTTCTATAAAATGGTGTTCTGCTATTAAATACTGATTACCCAATGTATCTAATAAAAGATCCTTTGCTTTAAAATGATCCAAGCCATACCCTTTCTCCTTAATTTCTTTTTTATGTTTAAAAGTAGAAACTATATTTTCAGCTAAAAACACTTCTTTTCTGTAATCAGGATGAATTGAATTATTAAACCTAAATGTAAAAACTCCTTCAAAGTTAAACCGAACAGGTGATGTATAAAACCCACCAAGCAACAATTCATTATTAGCAGAAAAAGCATATTTAATATCAGCAATTTTCCTACTTCTTAACCTTAATTCAGTTTTTAAAAATTGAGAACCCTTTTGTATTCCTAAATAATATTTATTCCCTTTATCCCAATATCTCTTTAAAATATAAACTGTTCCATTATTCGATACAATGGGCACATTTTTAGTTTTATGCTTATGGATAAATTCAAGAGTATGATCATAGTTTGATTTTACATTAAAATCTGAATTTAAGGAAACTATAGATATTTTTTCATGTTTTTCTTTCTCAAATGGATGTTCAATAAAAACAATAATATGCTTAGAGTTTTTACTAATAGCTATTTTATAATTTACAACATTACCACCAAGATTTTTATACTTTGTAATAAGCAATGTGCTTGACAGCAATCCTTCATTAGAAATATTATGTGAATACAACTCCTTCTCACCTTTTGAATTTATTATCGTTGAAAATAAAACCGGAACATTATTGATTAATTTTATTATTAATGGTGTCTTCTCCACCAATTCCAAAATAGATCGACTTTTATGCCTTAGCGCTGAATCATAAACATGAACAACTATTTCTTTTTTATCACGGTCGGACAAAAAAAGCATGAATTGATCATCTATGTGAAAAAAATTTGATCGAGAATGGTTACTCTCTTTTTTTTCAACCTCACTAAAATGCATATCAGAAGATTGCAAGAAAAATGGATTTCTTGCAAAAAAAAGAAATACTAAAACAAATATAAATCTTGTATACCTCACCTTATCATTTATGACAAAGATAGAACCAATTTAAATTAGTTACTCAAAAATTATTGTCATTTCAACTCTCCTGTTCTTTTGCCTACCCTCTTCTGTATCATTGGTGTCGACAGGTTTCTCTTCACCAAAGTACTGAACAATTAATCTTTCTAACTGCACACCTCTCTGATTTAAATATAAAGCAACAGATTCAGCTCTTTTCTTTGATAGAATCAAGTTGTTTTTTTCAGAACCTACATTATCTGTATGACCAGCAATGGAAAGCTTCCATTCTGACTTCTTAATTAAGAGATTAGCCAATTCTTCCAATGAAGGGAATGAAACTTCTTTAATAATATCTTTTCCAGATTGAAATTCTAAATTTTCAAAAGCTGTATTTAATATTTCCTGCTCCTCTTCTTCAATCACAGGGCAACCATTATTTGATTTTGGTCCAGGTGTATTAACGCAATCATCATCCTTATCTAAAACTCCATCTCCATCTGTATCTGCATAAGGACAACCATTGTTTGATTTTGGTCCAGGGTTATTAGGACAATCATCTTCCCTATCTTTTAACCCATCTCCATCTGTATCTGGCCATGGACAACCTCTATTTTCTTCTGGTCCAGCAATTTCTGGGCATTGATCAAGATAATCAAAAAGTCCATCTTTATCTGTATCTGGACAACCTTCATTAGCTTTAGGCCCTGGATCATTAGGGCAGAGGTCATCTAAATCCTTTAATCCATCTCCATCTGTATCTGGACAACCATTAAACTCGAGTAATCCTGCAACTGTCGGACATTCATCATCCCGATCTATAATGCTATCATTATCTGTATCTGGACAACCTTCAAATTCTAACAATCCTGGAACTTCTGGACACATATCTTCTTTATCAATAATCTTATCTCCATCTGTATCTGGACAGCCTTTAAATTCTGCTAAGCCTGCTACAGTAGGACAATCATCATTAACATCCTTTATACCATCTCCATCTGAATCTGGACATCCCTTGAATTCCCAAACACCAGGAAGGTCTATACATTCATCAATTTTGTTTGAAACATTATCAACATCATTATCTTTTGGGTGCTTATTAAAAACCCAAGCTCTTAATCCAATGTAAAAATTGGCTCCTTTAATATTTTTATCTTTACCCGGTGCAAAAAGAGGCTTAATATCTGCAGTACCAATAAACAATGGACCAGTTCTAAGTCCCAAACCAGCTCTAAATCCATAAAACCCACTATATGAAAGTGGAGTAGAGATTCCAAAATATTTATAGTCATATCTTGGAGTAATTGAAAAATTAGATGGTACTCTCACCTTACTAGCGTCTTTATTTCTTTGAAATCCTATAAGAACTCTTGCATCGACATAAAAGTCATTCCATATATGATAATCAACCTCCATATTAATACTAGTAGGTAAATTCATATAAAAGTTACTTTTTGTATCATTAGAATATTCGACATCTCCCTGAGACTCCAAATCAACTACTGTGGAATCAAATGAGCGAAATCCATTAATGTTATTAAATACAGAAAGGTCATATAAACTATCTGGGTGAATTCCAAGATTTGCAGTAAAATCTCTGCTCATATCTCCCTTTAAATAATTCATACCCCCAATGTCATTAATAGAAAAAGAGGCTCTAAGCTTATATTTATTTTTGTCTCTTCTCCATAAATTGGTCTGACCGTCCATGTCATATTTATATTCTTCCCAATTAGGCCTCCATTCATATACACCCCCAATATCTAATCCCAAGCCCAATTTAGAATGTAATTGAAAAATATCATTAAAATTAAGGTCATAGTTATTAATGGGGTTATTATTGTCATCCAAGGGCTCAATAAATTGAGCGAGATTCTGAGAATATCCATAGTTGAAATCTCCGGTTATATAGTTGGCTGTATCTGCATTAAAAAAGTTATATTCTACATTCCCAGTATAAACATAAAAAGAACCTAACCCCTGTAAAAATTTTAATTTACCTCCTGCTTTAACAAAATGCTCACCGTCATCTTTAAGTACTTGAGCATAGCTTAAATTATACTCCATCCATGAATTAAATGACAAATTCAACAATTGGTCCGAAAGATCTAAATCCCATAATGTACTATATTCAAGCTCGTTAACAGCAAGTGTAACAAGTTCAGGAGCAACATGATCTATATTTAAAATAGATCTATGTTTAACCTGTAAGCCAATAGATATTTTTCTATTTATAGTTACCATTAAATTAAAAAGGTCAGCATTAAGATTTACGATACCCCTGTAAGGTTTATTACTTAGATTATTAGGATCGGTAATAAAGTAATTTCCCTGACCTAAACCTTGATAATAATCAACAGAGTCTGGCCCAATAAATTTTTCATACCATGGTTGACTTCTCCAAGTAGTATCAATAACGTCATCACTAGTATAAGAGGACACCCATCCAGATGGCATAGTTGAAGTGTTCATGTAAATATAATTGTTAAATCCTGTGACACCAGCGCCAAGAAAAAGATCTACCTTCATTCTATTGTCAGCAATATTTGCTGGATTAAAATCAACACCTAAAGCTCCAGAATAATTGCTTTGACTTACACCTAAATATTCTTGACTAAAAAGCGAGGAGCAACAAACTATAAAAAACAAACAAAGTAACTTTCTCATGATAAAGAGTTTTTAAATTTATTAGTTAACTATATTGTAATCTTTGTAGAATATGACAGCTTTAAATTAACCAACCCGTGGCAGATAATTTTCAAAGCACATATACAATATAAATAAACTCTACTGAAAACCCTTAGTTGCTTAATAAAAGTGAGGAAATTTTATTGAAAAAAAAGTCCTTTATTTCAGTAACTTGAATCTGATCCATTACCTCTTCAACAAACCCTATAATCAATAATTGAACTGCTGATTCTCGGGAAAGCCCTCTTGATTGTAAATAAAATAATGCTTCTTGGTCAAGTTGACCAGTAGTAGAACCATGACTACACTTCACATCATCAGCATAAATTTCCAAGTCTGGCTTAGAGTTAATAACCGCTTCATCAGAAAGAAGTAAATTGTTATTTTGCTGATAAGCCATAATATTCTGAGCATCCTGATGAACAACGACCTTCCCATTAAAAACACCAACTGCTTTATCCTTCATAATACCCTTATAGCATTCACTTGAAAAACAATTG
>PVBE011619599.1_pt1 | contig 28194 bp, 27 predicted proteins | sample 1631181 | NCBI WGS metagenome assembly PVBE01 (sample SAMN08397723, study PRJNA350692) | Marine metagenome, whole genome shotgun sequencing project. | isolation source: water | place: Pacific Ocean | collected 2012-04
CCACCAGCTCGGCCTCGACGCGGATGACGGCCCAGCCGGGGCCCAGCCGCCGGCCGGCGATGTCGACCACGTCGACCTTGGCCTCGTTGAACACGCTGAGCAGGTCGAGGGTCACCCCGCTGCGGTTGGTGGTCTCGACCACGAAGTACTGCTGCAGCGTCGGCGTGCGCCCCACCCGCATGCGGTGACCGCCCTCGGCGCAGTCGGCCTCGGCGTCGTGCACGACCACGGTCTCCCCGTCCAGGGTGACGACCATGCGTCCCCCCGCGGCGGGCCGGCACTCGGGGCACTTCAGGATGCGGCGGGCGCCCCCCCGAAGACCCTCGCCGAGCTCGAGCTCGTCCTCGCGGTACTGGAGGTTGTCGAGCACGCCGGCCAGCGACTCCTCCAGCACCTCCACCTTCCGGTCGTCGATGCTCGGGGTGTAGGGCAGGTCGTCGCCGCGGCGGGCCACGGACCACAGCCCCAGCTGCTCCTTCCACCAGTCGGTGGTGCGAGGGTTCTTGAGCCCGAGGGACTCCGCCGCGACCTCGACCGCGATGCTCAGCAGGCTCTCCAGCACCGCCTCGTCCGCCACCGGGGTGAGCCCGCGTCCGGTCATCGCCCCGCGCAGCCAGCGCAATCCCTCGGCCTGAAGCACAGGACTCATGTTGGCCCGCAGGAGCGTGCGCAGGCTCTTGAGGGAGTCCGGCGGCACCTCCTCTTCCCAGCCCACCGGGGGCAGGCTCGGGACCTCCGCTTTGATCAGCTCGACCCGGTCGCCGTCGCTGAGCTTGTGCAGCACGCCGACCCGATCCCGCTCGTTGACGATCGCGTGGTCGACGGTGCCGACGAAGTCCGAGTGCACGGCGGCAGCGAAGTTCAGCACCGTCGCGCCCGCGGGCAGACGCTTGAACGCCCCCGCGGGGGTGTAGACGACGATCCCCTCGGTGCGGCTCTCGGCGGCCCGCATCGCCGTCTGGAGCAGCTTCCACGGGGTCGGCGTCTCCTCCGAGCTGCGCGACTGGCGGGGGATGAGGCGGATGGCGATCGGGATGTGTCGGCCCAGGACCTCGGCCGTGACGATGGTGCGGAGCGCCCGGTAGCCGGCCCGGGTGGGGCGCCCGATGGTGTCGAGCACCCCGTCGGGCTGGTAGCGGAGCGACTCGGCGGCGTGGAGCAGCCCCAGCACGCGGTAGCAGGCGGGGGTGTTCGCGCACTCGATGGTCACGTAGCCGCAGCGCCACAGGCGGCCGATCTTGGCGCCGCCAGGGCGGTCGATGTCGACGTTGTTCGCGATCGACGCCGCGTGCCGCCACTCCCACCGTGCCGGGCTGCGGTCCCGGTGCCCCACCGACAGCGACTTCTCCACCGCCCGCACCATGGCCGCCGTGATGCCTTCGGCGTGGCAGTGCCGGACCCACCCCACGACCCCGCGGAACTTGCCGCGATCGGCGTGGAGGAGGGCGAGGTTCTCGAGCGTGTTCCGCACGTCCCAGAGCCCACAGAACTCCGCCACCGGGGCCGCGACGTCACGCAGGTGGGCAAGCTCGGCGCTGCGCGCGCGGGGGCGGCTGCGCAGCTCCACATCCAGCGGGGCGGTCCGGAACTGCCGGGTCCAGTCCAGGACCTGGCGCCTGGGGTCCCAGCGATCCAGCCGCTCCTCGGCGAGCAGGAACGCGGCGCGGGGCTCGGGCAGGCCGGGGAGCACCTCCTCGATGAGCTCCCGGCGGGTGATCTTGTGCTGCTCCTCCTCGCGAGGACGGCGCAGCCGCTCCCACCCGTCGAGGATCGCCTCCACCCCCTCCTCGGGGGCCAGATCCAGCTCGGCGAGGCGGGGCATGGGGACCCCGTGGAGGAAGCCCACCTCGGCCAGGGTGGCGTCCCCGTACGTCTCGATCAGCGTCATCGCGAGCCGCTCGTGGTGGCTCGCCTTGCCCTTGGTGGCGTAGGCTCCGAGCTGCTGGCTTCCGAGCTTCCCGATCGCTACGCGCAGCTGATGCAGGCGTTGCTGGAATGGGTCATCGTGGGGCATTGCGGTCTTGAACGGTCAATAGTAGCGAATGTCCCCGATGTCCATGCCCCGAATGCCTCATCTGGCCTGCGTTGCGCTGCTGCTGACCCTCGCTTGCGGGGGGGCTGAACGGCTGCCGGAGGCGCAGGCCGTGGACCTCACCGCCTGGACCGACCCGCCCGGCGCGGAGCCGTTCGAGGAGGCGCGACAGGGCGAGCTGCTGCAGGCGTTGGAGGCGATGGGCGAGGCCTACGTGCCCCGCACCGAGCACCTCCACCCCGACGGGCGGCCGATCTTCGTCAACCGGCTGATCGACGAGTCCAGCCCCTACCTCCACCAGCACGCCCACAACCCGGTCAACTGGCACCCCTGGGGGCCGGAGGCGTTCGAGTCGGCCAGGCGGCTGGACCGGCCGATCCTGCTGTCGATCGGCTACTCGACCTGCCACTGGTGCCACGTGATGGAGCGGGAGTCGTTCGAGGACCTCGAGATCGCCGCCTACATCAACGCCCACTTCATCCCCATCAAGGTCGACCGGGAAGAGCGGCCGGACGTCGACGGCGTGTACATGGACGCGGTTCGTGCCCTCACGCGGCGGGGCGGGTGGCCGCTCACGGCGGTGCTCACGCCGGATCTGAAGCCCTTCTTCGGAGGCACCTACTTCCCCGCTCGCACCGGCGACCGAGGCAGCCGCCAGGGCTTCCTGTCGATCCTGCAGGAGCTGCACGGGGGGTGGTCCACGGATCGGGACCGGCTCCTGGAGCGGGCGGAGCGGCTGAGCATGGCCATGGCCCGCCACTCGGCTCCTCGCGCCGCCGGCGGAACGGTCGACGGCGAGGCGGCGTTGAACGTCGCGGTCGACAACTGGCTGCAGCAGATGGACCCGAACTTCGGCGGCCTCGGCACCGGGAACAAGTTCCCCCGCCCCACCCTCGGCATGGCGCTGCTGCGGCACCACGCGCGGAGCGGGGACCCGAAGGTGCTCGACGCGATCACGATCACGCTGGATTCGATGATGCAGGGGGGCCTGCGGGACCACGTCGGGGGCGGGTTCCACCGCTACACCACCGAGCGGACGTGGCTGGTCCCCCACTTCGAGAAGATGCTCTACGATCAGGCCCAGCTTGTGGTCCTGTACCTGGAGGCGTTCCAGGCCACGGGGCAGGCCGAGTACGCCGAGGTCGCGCGGGAGACGCTGGACTACGTCGTTCGGGAGATGACCCACACCGACGGCGGCTTCTACTCCGCCACCGACGCCGACAGCAAAGGCCCCTCGGGGCACGACGAGGAGGGCTACTTCTTCACCTGGACGCCGGCGGAGCTGGCGACCGTGCTGGGGCCCGAGCGGGCGCTGTGGTTCGGCGCCTTTTATGGGGTCACCGCCGCGGGCAACTTCGAACACCGGAACATCCTGTTCACCCGCGGGAACAACCCGGCCAAGGTCGCGGGCGACGCGGGGATGACTATCGACGAGCTCGGCGTCGCGCTGGAGCAGGCCCGCGGCGAGCTGTACGCGGCCCGCTCCGAGCGCATCCCCCCGGGGCTCGACGACAAGGTGCTCACGGCCTGGAACGGGCTGATGATCTCGGCCTTCGTTCGGGGGGCGGTGGTCCTGAACGATGACGCCTACCTGGCGCGGGCGCGGTCCGCGGCCGACTTCCTCCTCGCCACGTTCAAGCGGCCGGACGGGCGGCTGGGCCGCTCCTGGCGGGCGGGCACGAGCCGCGCCGACGGGGTGCTCGACGACTACGCCTTCACCATCGCGGCGCTGCTGGACCTGTTCGAGGCGACCTCGGAGGTCCGCTGGCTCATCGAAGCGATCGCCTTGCAGGGGGTGCTCGATGCCCATTTCGTCGACGCCACCGCGGGCGGCTACTTCATGACCCCGGACGATGGCGAGACGCTGCTGGTGAAGCAGAAGCCGGACTGGGACGGCGCGCTGCCGTCGGGCAACTCGGTGTCGTCCGCGAACCTGCTGCGGTTGGCCGAACTGACCGGCAATGACGCCTACCGGGAGAGCGCCGGCGACGTCTTCGCGAGCCTCTCCGAGAGCCTCGTCCGGGGACCGACGGGCGTGCCCGCGATGCTCGCGGCGCTGGACTTCGACCGGGGACCCGCCCACGAGATCATCCTGATGGTGCCGACCGATCGCAGCGACGCCGAGCCGTTCCTGAAGGCGCTCCGCGACCGCTTCGTGCCGCACAAGGTGGTGGTGGTGACGACGCCCGAGGAGGCCGCTGGGCCGCTGGGCGAGGTGGTCGCGATGGTGCGCAACCGCCCGCTCAAGGCCGGCCGCGCGACCGCGTACGTGTGTGAGAAGTCGGTCTGCCAGCTGCCGACGTCGGATCCGGCGGAGTTCGCCCGGCAGCTGACCGAGGCGCCGTGATCCGAACGGTCCTGGTGATCGCCGTCGCCGCCCACGTCGTGCTCCTGGCGGTGATGATGTGGGGCGGCACGGATCCGTACGGACCCCGGGCCAAGGTGGCGCGGGGCGCCGACTTCCTCCACTGCTGGGCCGGCGGCGCGATCCTCGCGGACCCGGACCAGGGACCCGAGCAGCTGTACGACCCCGGGGCGTTCCGGCGGGCGCAGCGCGAGCAGGTCCGCATCCGCCGCCCCTACCCCGTCGCCTACCCGCCGCCGCTGTACCAGGGCTGCGCCGCGCTGGTCCCGCTGGGGTACTCCCACGCGGCCCGCCTGTGGAGCGCCGCAATGCCGGCGATGTGGGGCCTCGGCCTCGTGCTGATCATCGCCTGCTTCCCCGCCCTCGGGGTGCGCGCGCGTACGACCGCGCTGCTGATCGGGCTCATCTCCCCCACCCTCTTCATGAACACCGCGACCGGGCAGGCGGCCGGGCTGTGGCTGCTGCTCCTGGGCGCCGGGCTGATGCTCTGGAAGCGGGGGAGGCCGATCCTCGCGGGGGTGGTGCTGGGCTTGATCTGCGCCAAGCCGGGGGTGGCCGCGCCCCTGGCCCTGGCCCTCGCCGTCACCCGCCAGGGGCGGACGTTCGGGGGATTCGTGGCCGGCGGGGCGCTCCTCGTCGCGGCGTCGGCGGCGCTCGATGGCACCGGGATCTGGTTCGATTGGGTGGAACTCATCCGCGACGGCGGGCTGAGCAAGATGATGGTCGTACCCCACCGCCACCACACGCTCGCCGCGTTGCTGTCCTACCCCGTGCGCGACACGGAGTTGGGGCCGTGGCTGAAGCAGTTGGGGCCGTGGCTGGGGCTGGGGCTCGTGATCTGGACGGCCCGCCGCGCGGGGCGGCTCGATCCGGTCGGCGACGACGACGCGACGCTGCGGTTCGGGGCGGTGCTTTCGATGGCGCTGCTGGCTTCGCCTCACCTCGTGGGCTACGACACCGGCGCCCACGCCCCGGCGTTCCTGGGAGCCGCCCTGCTGTTGCATCGGGGGGCTGTCCGACGCCCCCGGTGGGGCCTCGCGGTCCTCGTCCTGGCCTTCTTCGGCCCGGTGATGTTCCCCCTCGGTTGGGAGCTCAAGTTCAGCTTCGGGGCGCTGTTCCTCCTCCTGTGGTCAGCCTGGCTCACCACCGAGATGCCACAACCACTCCATTGCGCCGCCGAGACTGATCCGTAGACTCCGGCCGATTCGACTGGAGTTGCCATGATCTCGTTCCGCCTCATCGCCCTCGCCGCCACCGCGGCCGCCATCACCGCCTGCTCCCCCCCGCAGGAGGCGCCGGACGAGCTCACCGACACGCCCGTGGGCGACGTGAACCTCTTCCTCTTCGCCAACTTCGACAACGAAGACCCCGGCGAGCTGGCGCGGGGCATGGAGGCGATGAAGGAGTTCCTCGAGGGGCTCGAGGAGACGACCGATCTCGCCATGGACTCCCCGGTCGCGGACCGCGCCTTCACGATCGCGGCGCTGGAGGAAGAGAACTGGGGCGGCGCCCCCCACTGGACCGGCCACGACACCGCCGACCAGCTGCCCGTGGCGCTGGCGGTGCGCAGCGCGTTCGACGGCGACGCCCACGCCGACCTGGTGGGGCTCGAGGACCAGACGCCGCTGGAGTCGTCCTCCTCGGCGGCCTACGTGCGCAGCTTCCTGACCGACTTCGACGGCTGGCTCGCGGGCGACGTCGACAAGCTGGAGACGTCCAACGCCATCCACCGGGACAACATCCTGCTGGACCTGCACTACACGGCGTTCAAGGACTACCGCATGGTCGAGATGGAGGACGGCACCATCGCCACGGTCGCGCGCTCCTGGATCACGGAGCAGTACGAGAACACCGACCCCAACGACACGATGGACTTCTTCAGCAACATCGAAGTCACCATCCCCAGCGGCGACGGAACGCTTCGCTACAACTGCCTCTGGGGCGCGGTCATCTTCGACCCCGTCGTCGCCGAGACGCTGCTCGTGAACACGGTCCGCAACGGCATGCAGGAGAGCTACGAGAAGACGGACGAATACCTCGCGGACGAGTAGTCAGGCATGACCGCGGCCCTCGTCTCGGCGCTGCACATCCTGGGGATCGCGCTGTCCTTCGCCTCGGTCTCGGCCCGGGCGCGAGCGCTGAAGACGCCCGAGGATCACGACCCCATCCTCCGCGCGGACAACCTCTGGGGAATCTCCGCGATCATCGTCGTCGGCACGGGCCTCGCCCGCGCCTTCGGAGGGCTGGAGAAGGGCACGCCGTTCTACACCGCGAGCTCCGCGTTCCACGTCAAGATGGGGCTGCTGGGGTTGGTGTTCCTGCTCGAGGTCGCGCCCGCGGTGACGCTGGTGAAGTGGCGGATCGCGCAGGCGCGCGGCGGCTCGATCGACACGTCGGGGGTAGGAAAGTACGTGGTGACGAGCCGGATTCAGGCAGCGCTGATGGTGGGGATGGTGTTTGCGGGAGCCTTCATGGCGCAGGGGATCGGGTAAGGCGCTCCCGCGCAGCGCCGCAGGCGCGTAGTCGCCAAGGAAGCCCCGTGGATCGCCCGGCGACCGAGACGGCCTGCGGCCCCGGGACATCGGCGAGCTGGCGCCGGGATTCGGCTGCCACGGCGGCGCGGCCTTCGGCGGTGGCGGGTTCATCGGAGAGCTTGATCAGGACGATGCGTTGGATCATCCGGGGATGATGCCCAAAAGCTCGGCCTGATCGTGCATGGTGCGCGCGCATCGGGGAGCAGGAATGGGTCGATTCGACGGACAGGTGGTCTGGATCACGGGCGGGGGCAGCGGCATTGGCCTCGCCTCCGCGGTCGAGTTCGCGCGTCAGGGCGCACGCGTCGCCGTCTCGGGACGCCGCGTCGACAACCTCGACGCCGCCGTCGCCGCCATCGAGGCCGTCGGCGGTGAAGCGCTCGCCGTCGCCTGCGACGTCACCGACGAGGAAGCCTGCAACGCTGCCGTCTACGCCGTCCTGGGGGCCTGGGGACGGCTGGACGTCTGCGTCGCCAACGCCGGCTACGCCGTCACCGCGTGGTTCCCCAAGATGGACATGGCGGTCTGGCGCAAGCAGATCGAGACCAATCTCTTCGGGCTCGTGCACACCATCCGCGCCGCGTACGACCCCCTGATCGAGAGCAAGGGACGGCTCGTCCTCGTCTCCAGCATGGCCGGCTACATGGCCCCTCCCAGGCTCAGCGCCTACGCCGCGACCAAGTACGCCGCACGCGCGATCGGCGAGTCGCTCTCGCTCGAACTCAAGAGCAAGGGCGTGAGCGTGACCGTGATCTGCCCCGGCTACGTCACCACCGAGATCCAGCAGGTCGACAACGCCGGCGTCTTTGACGCCGACCGGCCGACCCGCGAATTCCCGCTGGCGTGGTCCGCCAACAAGGCCGCCCGCTCCATCGTCAAGGCGATCCACCGCCGCAAGCTCATCGCCCCCATCACCGGCCACGCCGTCGGCCTCATCCTCATCGCCCGGTTCTGGCCCGGTCTGTCCCGCTTCCTCCTCGCCCGGTTCGCATAGTCATGGATCTCCTCACCGAAGCGGGGCGGCGACGCACCTTCGCGATCATCTCCCACCCCGACGCGGGCAAGACCACGCTGACGGAGAAGCTGCTGCTGTACTCCGGGGCGATCCACCTCGCCGGCTCCATCCGCTCCCGCAAGGCCGTACGCCACGCCGTCTCGGACTGGATGCAGATGGAGCAGGAGCGCGGGATCTCCATCACCAGCTCCGTGCTGCAGTTCGGCTACCAGGGCCGCGCCCTGAACCTGCTGGACACCCCCGGCCACGCCGACTTCTCCGAGGACACCTACCGCACCCTCGCCGCGGTCGACTCGGCGGTCATGCTCATCGACCACACCAAGGGCGTGGAGTCGCGGACGCGGCGCCTGTTCGAGGTCTGCCGGCTGCGCAACCTCCCGATCATCACCTTCATGAACAAGCTCGATCGCGAGGGGCTCGACCCGCTCGGCCTGATCGACGAGGTGAGCGCCACGCTCAACCTCCAGGTGGTGCCCCGCAACTGGCCGTTGGGCGGAGGACGCAGCTTCCGGGGGATCATCGACATCCCCACCGGCGTGGTCTCCATCTTCAGCGGCGGCGAGCACGGCAGCGCCCGCGCTGACATCCAGCAGTTCGCCACCCTGGAGGAGGCCCGCGACGAGCTCGGCGACGAGATGGTCGACGAGGTCGCCGAGCAGCTCGAACTGCTGGAGCTCGCCGGCGCCGAGTGGGACGTCGACAGCTTCATCGCCGGCGAGACCAGCCCCGTGTTCTGGGGCTCGGCGATGAACAACTACGGCGTCGAGCCGCTGCTGGAGTTCGTCGCCGAGACCGCGCCGGGCCCCGCCCCGCGGCAGGCCGAGGGGCCCGACGGGACCGTCGAAGTGACCGCCGACCAGCCCTTCAGCGGCTTCGTGTTCAAGGTCCAGGCGAACATGAACCCCCGCCACCGGGACCGTGTCGCCTTCATCCGCGTCGTGTCGGGCCAGTTCGAGCGGGGCATGGAGGCCCGGCTGGGGCGGTCCAACGAAGTCATCCGCATGAGCAAGCCGCACACCTTCATGGCGGGCGAGCGCTCGATCGTGGAGGAGGCGTTCCCCGGCGACATCGTCGGGCTGTACGACCCCGGCAAGCTCCGCATCGGCGACACCCTCAGCGCCGGGCCGCGCCTCCGGTACGGCGGCATCCCGCGCTTCGCCCCCGAGTTCTTCAGCCGCGTCGTGCTCGAAGACCCGCTCAAGCGGAAGCAGCTGGACCAGGGGCTGGAGCAGCTCGGCTACGAAGGCGTCATCCAGGTGTTCCTCCGCCCCCACCACGGCCGGCAGTCGGCGTGGCTCGGCGCGGTCGGTGTGCTCCAGTTCGAGGTGCTCAAGGCGCGGCTGGAGAACGAGTACAAGGTGAAGGCCCGGTTGGAGCGGCTGGATTGGCGCATCGCGCGCTGGATCACCCACGACCCGTCCGGCGGCGACTGGTGGGAAGGCCGAGGCGACTACGCGCTCGTCCAAGACCGCAACGAGTGCCCCGTGGTGCTGGTGAAGTCGCCCTGGGCGTTGGACTTCGCCCAGCGCAAGCTCGAGGGCCTCGAGCTGTCGGACGTCGAGCCGCTCTAGACGCCTAGACCTTCCCCCCCAAGCTCGGATCGGGCGGCGTTCCCGACGAGAGCCACATGGCTACCCGGCTGAGCTCCCCGTCGTAGCGATCGGCGAGGAACGCGCGGTGCTCGGCCGCCACCCGCTTCGGCGTCCACGACTCCTCCCGCCCCTTCGCGATCAGGTCCGCGGCCGCGTAGCCGCTGACGATCGCGTGGCGGATCCCCTCCCCCGTGCGGGCGTCCGCGAGGCGGGCCGCTTCACCGACCACGAGCACGCCGGGGGGAGCCTCGTAGCGGGCGGAGGTGTTGCACAGGATGGGACACCCGCCCGTCCCCGTCGCGCACCAGCGCCTTGACCCGCGCGCCATCGACGAACTCGACCCCCGCGGCGGAGGCGGCGTCGACCAGAAGCTGGTCCAGGGGCGAGCGATTGACCACGAAGCCGCGCCGCCCCGGCAGCGTCAGTGTGATGCCGTCGGGTGAGGTGATGCGGGCGTTGTCCAGAGGCTGGCCGACCGCCTCGATCGTCTTGCCCGCCCCCACGCGGGCGAGCTCCTCCAACGCCTTGTTCGAGACCGCGCTGCCGCAGGGTTTGTAGCGGGGGAAGGCCGCCCGATCCAGGAGAAGCACCGGTCCGATCCCCGCCTGGGCGCAGGCCGCGGCAGCCGCGCTGCCCCCCGGGCCGACCCCCACCACGATGACCTCGTACTCCGCTCGGCTCGGCATGCCACCCCCTCCCCTTCAGCCTACGTGATGGCGCGCACACGCCGCCCTCGTTACAAACCGAAAGGGATTCCTTGAGACCCTCGATGAATGAGCTGCCTGGAGGACTCAATGCACCGCTTCTCGTTCCTGATCGCAATCCTGTTCGCCTTTGCCGCCTGCACGCCCCCGCCCTTCGATCCCCAGATCAACGACACCGGCGACGACGAGGACGAAGACGACCCCTACTACACCGACGATGACGACGACGATGACGACGACGACGACGACGTGAGCGACGACGACGACGCCTCGAGCGACGACGACGACGCGGCCGGCGACGACGACGACGACGACGGTGACCCGAAGGGCGACGACGACATCGACGATCCCGTCGACGGCGAGGACGACGGCTGCGCCGACGCTTTCGAGACCGTGCAGACCAAGTTCATGAGCGCCGACGACAGCAACTCGCAGGCCGACGCCGCGCTGGTGCGCCAGCTGCTGCTCGACCACGGCGTCGTCGCCTCCTCGGCCAAGCCCTGGGAGTTCCTCAACTACTACGACTTTGCCTACGACCGCGCCGAAGCGGGCACCGTCAGCATCGTCCCCCAGATGGCCGAGATCCCGGACGAGCCGGGCGCCTACGAGATGCTCATCGCCGTCGCCTCGCCCGCCATGCCGGCCGGCGACCGCCCCCCGATGAACCTCGTCTTCTCCCTCGACACGTCCTGCTCCATGGGCGGCAACGGCATCGACATGCTGCGCGCCTCGGTAGCCGCGATCACCAACTCGCTGCAGGCCGGCGACGTGGTCTCGATGGTCAACTGGAGCAACACCCCGAGCGTCATCCTGGACGCCCACGAGGTGGTCGGCCCCGGCGACCCGACGCTCACGGACCTCGCCGACAGCCTCGACAACGACGGCGGCACCAACCTGGACGCCGGCCTGGAAGCGGCCTACGAGCTCGCCGAGGCCAACTTCGCCGAGGGCCGCACCAACCGCGTGGTGCTCATCAGCGACGGCGGCGCCAACCTCGGCGCCACCTCTGCCGACCTCATCGCCGAGCACGCGATCGCCGGAGAGGGAGACTCCATCTACCTCGTCGGAATCGGCACCCCGAACGCCCTGAACTACAACCACGAGCTGATGGACGAGTTGACCGACCTGGGTCGCGGCGCGTACTTCTACATCGACTCCGCCGCGGAGGCCGAGGAGCGCTTCGCCGCCGACCGGCTCCCTTCGGCCTTCGAGCTGGCCGCCCTGGACGTGCAGCTGGCGGTCACCCTGCCGCCCGGGTTCGTGGTGGACGAGTTCCGCGGCGAGGAGATCGGCGACACGCCGTCCGAGGTCACCCCCCAGCACCTCGCCCCCAACGATCAGATGCTCTACAGCCTCGACCTGCTGGACTGCTCCGCGGACGCCGACAGCATCGACCACGAGCTGACCTTCGTGGTCGAGTGGACCCACCCCGCGACGGGCGCGGCGATGGTCGACTCGCTGACGGTGTCCGTCGCCGAGCTGCTCGCGGGCCCCCGCGCGGAGCTGGACAAGGCGTCGACCCTGGTCGCCTACGCCCAGGCGTTCGAAGCGATGGGGCCGCTGACCAACGCCGAGCGGGGCGCCCACCTGGACGCGATCATCGAGCAGGCGACGAGCGCCTCGGTGACGCTGTCGGGCGACCCCGACCTGGATGAGGTGCTGGCGATTCTCGGCACCTGGCGCGCGATGTACCCCTGATCTGAATCCGTCGCCGGGGTGGGCGCTCTAGACTCGAACCATGGAGATTCGCCCCGGCCTGACGATCCCCCCCGACGAGCTGGCGTGGCGCACGAGCCGCGCCGGCGGACCGGGCGGGCAGCACGTCAACACGACGGACAGCCGGGTCGAGCTCATCTTCGACCTCGCCGGATCGCGCGTGCTCAACGATCGGGTCAAGGCTCGGCTGCGCACCCTCGGAGGCCGCCGGGTCAACGCCGAGGGGAAGCTCACCATCTCCTCGGGCCAGCACCGCAGCCAGCACCGCAACCGCGGCGTGTGCACCGACCGGCTGCGCGCCCTCATCCTCGATGCGCTCCGCCCGCCGCCCCCGCCCCGCAAGAAGACGAAGCCCAGCCGAGCCGCCCGGCAGCGTCGCTTGACCTCCAAGAAGCAGCGGGGCCAGACCAAGAAGGGCCGGGGCAAGAACTGGGGCAACGAGTGAGCGCGCAGGGCCTCGCCGCGTTCGTTCGCACCTCCTTCGAAGCGCTCGCCAACCCCGAGCACGCCGCGCCGATGGCGGCCTACATGAAGACCGAGCAGCCCTTCTACAGGATCAAGAAGCCCCTGCGAGTCCCCGTCTATCGGGCGATGAAGCGCGAGCACCCGCCCGCCGATCAAGCCGCCTACGAGGCCGGCGTGCGCGCCCTCTGGGCCCTCCCCCACCGGGAGTGCCAGTACACCGCCATCGAGTACGCGACCCAGCACCGGCGCTTCATCACGTCCGCCTCGCTGCCGCTGTACGAGGAGCTGATCCGGGTGGGGGCGTGGTGGGACCTGGTGGATCCGATCGCGTCCCACCTCGTCGGCGGGGTGTGGCTCGCCGAGCGCGCCTCCACCGAGCTCCTGATGGACCGGTGGATCGAGGACGAGTGCCTCTGGATCCGCCGCACCGCCCTCATCGGCCAGCTTCGTCACAAGGAGCGGACCGACACCGCCCGCCTGACGCGGTACTGCCTCGCCCGCGCGCACGAGCAGGAGTTCTTCATCCGCAAAGCCATCGGCTGGGCCCTGCGGCAGCACTCGTGGACCGATCCCGACTTCGTGCGCGGCTTCCTGCGGGACCATCGAGAACAGCTCAGCGGGCTCAGCTTCCGCGAAGCCAGCAAGCGGATTCCTGACATTCGCCTGACAAATTCTTGACATTCAGTTTCTGGGGACCACTCTGTCCTCATGCGACGCCTCCTTCTGCTTCCCGCGTTCTTGCTCCTCGTCGGCTGCGGCGAGGCCCTCTCGCCCCTGGATCAGACGACCGACTTCGGCGCGATCCACCTGACGGGCGAGTACGTCGAGGTGGTCACGTTGACCAACCAGCTGTTCGTCGAGCAGACCATCCAGAGCGCCAGCTTCGCCGACGGGTCGGCCTTCGAGCTGCTCACCCTGATGCCCATCGTCATGGACCCCGAGGCGTCCTACGGACTCGAGTTCCGGTTCGTCACCGGCGAGGCGGGCAGCTTCAGCGACGTCGTGACCCTGCAGGTGACCCAGGGCGACAACACCTACAACGCCACGGTGCGCCTGGAAGCGAGCTTCGAGAACGGCGACCTGGACGGTGACGGCTTCGTGACGGACGCCCTCGGGGGCACCGACTGCGACGACACCGACCCGCTCGTTCACGTGGGCGCCGAAGAGATCTGCGACGGCGTCGACAGCAACTGCAACGGCGAGACCCCCGAGAACGAGGTCGACGAAGACGGCGACGGCTGGTTCCGCTGCGGCGGTGACTGCGACGACCAGGACGACGAGCAGCACCCCGAGCGCGACGAGGGCTGCGACTTCAAGGACAGCGACTGCGACGGGTTCCTCGGCGACGACGAGCTCGACCTCGACAACGACGGCTACTCCGCCTGCGACGGCGACTGCGAGCCCGAGAACGAGGCGGCGCACCCCGGCCCGCACGCCGAGGTCTGCGACGGCATCGACACCAACTGCGACGGGTTCATCCCCCCGGTCGAGGACGACTGCGAGTAGGGGACTCACGCCAAGGAGCCAAGGGGCCAAGGGGCCAAGGGGCCAAGGGGCCAAGGGGCCAAGGGGCTTGCCGATGACGGGAAGCCCTCCAGATGCCGTGGGTCTATTTGTTGTTTCTTGGCGTCGTGGCGAGGCGCTGGACGCCCGCGGCGTGGGGGTTGGATTGCAACGGCTGCTCGATCCACCACGCCGCGGCGGCGAACCCAAAGAAGCCTGCCTGAGACGCGATCGCAAGCTCCAGGACCGTCGCGGGCAGCGGGGCGACGAATACGGTGATGGTCTGCATGGCTGCCATCGCCCACACCACGAGCACGGCCCGTCGTCGCACGTCGCCGCCGATCTCCCGCGCCAGGATCGTGAAGCCGGCCACGAGGAAGGCCAGTTCGAAGGCGAACGAGCCGACCTGCGACTTCCACATCCCCAGCCCCACGCGGAGGCCGTCGCCCGAGGCGATCGGCAGGTCCTCTGTGTGCATCGGCAGATCCACGAACCAGTGCGAGGCGACCGCCAGACCGAGGGCCAGACCGAGCTTCGGCCGGCCCGCGAGGCGCGCGACGAGGAACGCCGCCAGCCCCCACCCCAGCGCGGCCGCGAGCGAGTGGCTGAAGGGCATGTATTCCAGCCCCAGCTTCAGCAGTCCGGGCTCCTCGGGCCGCAGCACCAGCCGCTCCACGCCCAACGGCGCGAGCACGAAGAAGAGGACGTCGACCGCCTGCACGCCGAGGAACAGCTGCCACAGGGGCGCCTCCTCAAAGCGGCTCTTCAGGGCGAAGGCAGCGGCGTAGTGTCCGACGAAGATGCCGGAAGCGTATCCGCTAGGCGGCCTCTTCGCCCGCCACCTCGAGCAGGACCTGGACCTCGAGATCGGTGTCGTAGTCGTCCCCTTCGAGTTCGGCATGCGCCTTCGGGGTCACCGTCACCGGGCCCCCGCTGAGGAGCACGACCGTGACCTCGAAGAGGCCCGTCCAGCTGCCTGCATCCCCCAACTCGATCTGGAAGTTGTCGGCGTGCGCGCGCAGGGACTCCCCGCTGGCGCCGGCGGCGAGCTCGTAGGAGGCGAGGGCCAGCTGCTCGCCCTCGTGCACGATCAGCACATCCAGCTCGCTCAGTTCCTCGGCGAAGGAGGTGTCGAAGCCGAGGTCGAGATCGACGCCGTTGTAGTCGATGAAGGCGTCCGACTCGCCGGTGACGGTCACCTCCACCTCCAGTGTGATGGTTGGTTGCTCCTCCGTCAGGGCGAGGGGTTCGAGCGCGTTGCTGCTGCCCTCCACGAACCAGTAGGGAGTTGGGCAAGCGCTGACGGCGAAGGCGATGGCGGCGATGGCGGAGAGGTTGACGAGGCGGATCATGGTGGCTCCAAGGCTCAGGGTTGGACCCCGGGCATTGCAGCGGCCGTGCCAGCCGTGCAGGCCGGTGGATTCGTGTAACGGGGACCCCGCCCCCGCCGTACTTCCAGGTGATGACGACGCCGCCCCTCCTGCTTCGCCTCCTCGTGGTCCTCGGCCTGACCCTTCTGGTGACGACCTGCGCGCCTCGCGCCCAGCTGACGCGCGCCCTCATCGCCGATGAGCTCGCGGCGAGCCAGTCCACCGGCACCGGCACCGTCGATCACGACGCCCTGGAAGCGGCCCTGAGCGCCCACGTGCGGACCGCCGCGGGAGAAGTCGACTACGCCTCGCTCAAGGCCGACCGGGCCGACCTAGACGCCTACGTCGCCGCGATCGCGGCGCTCGACCTGGCGACGCTGGGGCGCGACGAGCAGATGGCGCTGCTGATCAACGCCTACAACGCCTTCACCCTCACCCTGATCGTCGAGGCCTACCCGGACCTGACTTCGATCCGCGACCTGCACCAGCCGTTGGCGGAGGTGCGGTGGACCCTGGGCGGACACACGATCAGCCTGGATGAGCTCGAGCACGGGCTGCTGCGCCCGCTCTACCGGGACCCGCGGGTGCACTTCGCCATCAACTGCGCGTCGGTGGGCTACCCTCCCCTGCGGGAGAGCGCCTTCACCGGAGCCGGACTCGACGCGCAGCTGGACGCCGCCGTCACCGACACCCTCGCCCGGCCCGCGTACGTGCACGTCGCGGGGGACCAGCTGGCGCTGACGTCCCTGCTGCGTTGGTTCGGCGATGACTTCGTCGACCCCGACTTCCACGGGAGTCGGCGGTCAGTCCAGTCCTGGACCGCCCAGTTCGCGCCGGGCCCGATCCGCGAGTTCGTGCTCGCGGACGGCCCCGAGCCGCGCATTCAGTGGCTGGAGTAAGGTATGACGTGGCGCGAGTTGAGGAATCAGCTCCGCGATGGAGGTACGAGATGAGGACGATTCTGATGAGTTTGGCCGCGGCTTCGCTGCTGGCCGCCTGCGGTGGTGGCGACGCGACGACCGCAGCTCCGGCCCCCGAGCCCGCCCCTGCTGCTGACCCGGCTCCGGAGCCGGATCCGGCTCCGGCCGCTGCCGCTGCCGAAGAGGCTGCCCCGGCCGCCGCCGAGGAGGCCGCTCCGGCCACCGCCGAGGAGGCCGCTCCGGCCGCCGCCGCGGACGACGCGGACACCTCGCTGCCCGGCGATCCGGCTGCCGGGGAGAAGCACTACACGACCTACTGCATCGCCTGCCACCAGGCCGACGGAACCGGCATGGGCGGCGCGCTCGCGGCGGACTTCGTCAACGACAAGACCCGCCTCGCCAAGGGCAACGACGTGCTCCTGAAGTCGATCGCCGAGGGCGTTCCGGGCACCGCGATGACCCCGTGGGCCGCGTCCCTGGACGAGCAGGCCCGCAAGGACGTGCTGTCCTACGTGCGCAAGACCTTCGGGGGCTAGCGCCGAAGCTCAGGGAGCGTGGGCGTCCGGCGCGACGTCGTTGAGGCTCCAGTCGCAGTCGGCGCGCGACCTGTTCCAATACACCCTCCACCAGCAGCGGCTGGGCGTGCAGGAGATCGCGGAAGAGCGGCCCCCCGAGCACGAGGGCGTCGGTCGGCTCGGTGGCGATGACGGTCGCGGTTCGAGGAGCGGGAGCGAGCACGGCCAGCTCGCCGATGCAGGCGCCCGGGCCGCACTGGTTCACCTCCTTGCCGGAGACCAGCACCTTGGTGTCCCCGACAGGATGATCAGGTCCTCGTCGCCGGCGTCGCCCTGGGTGCACAGCGCCTCGTCAGCGCCGAAGCTCCGGGTCTGTGCGAGATCGCCCAGCCGCCCCAGATCGGGGGGCGCCAGCCCCGCGAAGAGGTCGACCTGGTGCAGCGCCACCATGTAGCTGACGAACGCCTCGGGGTTCCCTGCCAGCAGCGCGATCGAGCGGGACACCCAGCGCTCCGGGTCATCGAGTCCGGCCGGCTCTGCCTCCACCTCGCCGGCCCCCAGGGTGCCCGCCAGGAGCGCCGCTGCGGCGGTCCCGCGGCGCTTCGGATCGGGGTCCGTGAGGGCGTTGACCTCGTCGCCCCCCTCCCCCGCCGAGCGCAGCGCGGTGCTCAGCGCCTCCGCCGGGCCGTGTCCCGCCCAGGCGCAGATCCAGCCCACGAACAGGCGCTCGTCCTCGTCGGCGCCGTCGGCATGCGCGGCGGTCGCCCCGAGCACGACCAGCCGGCGGGCGTGCTCCACGAGCCGGTCGTTCAGCTCTCCCCCGGGGTTCAGCAAGGCCGCGAGGAGTTCCTGGTGTTCGGCCTCGGACACCCCGAACGTCTTCTGCAGCCGGGCCACGGCGGCGACATCCAGCGCCCCTCCGGAGTCCGTCGCGTAACGCACGATCCGCTCCAGCTCGGCCCGGTACTGCTGCCGCTGCAGCGCCGCCTCCGGCGAACCGGCGCCGCCGAACAGGTCGGTCCCCGTGGAGGCGAGCTCGGCGACCACCTTGTCGTGCTCCCGGTCGGTGATCCCGAGGCTCGCCCGCACGGTGCCGAGGGCGTTCAGGTGGGCCTCGGTCAGGATCCCCTCGCGGGCGAGCTCGGCGACGCTGTCGCGGTAGCTCTCGAGGCGTTCCTTGCGGTGGCGGACCCGCTCGGTGTGCAGCACCACCAGCTCGGTGGAGGTCTTGTCCCCCGCCTCGTCGTCCCACTTCCACCGACGGGCCAGCTTCTTGGCGAGCTTGTCCTGCACGAACGAGCTCTCGTCGCGCAGCCACCGGCGGAGGAAGATCATCGTCGACAGCGCCACCACGGCGGTCGCGACGCCCCACCGGGCCCCGTCCGGGAACGCACGCAGGGTCGGCTGCCCGGCGAAGGCATAGAAGAGGTTGAAGCCGACGTACCCGGCGAGGGCGTAGGCGCGGTGGCGGATGCGGGCCTCCACGCCGGCGGGCAGCCCCTCCGCCGACCCCTGGGCCCGGCGCTCCGCGGCCGCGTGACCGACCGCGAACGGGCCGTAACTGACCGCCCCCGACAGCAGCAGCGTCAGCGGCGCGGCGGCGGCCCGGGGGATGGCGGGGGCGAAGAAGAAGCCGGCCGACAGCAGCTGCCCGACGGCGTCGCTCTCCCGCGTCCAGTCGCCCGAGAAGTACCAATCCCAGGTCCCCGCCTGGAGGAAGTAGTGGAAGTAGAAGCCGAACACGATCCCCGGCCACGCGAAGTACGCGATGCGGTGGCCGCGGTCCCCGGACCCCTTCCAGTACGAGTGCTCGAAGTCGATGTCGGGGCACTGCGCTTTGCAGGCGCTGCAGGAGGGGCACTGCGAGTTCTCGGTGCCGGCCAGCCGCGACGGCTCGGTGTACAGCTTCTCGACCATGCCGACGGGGCACAGGAAGTTGCACCAGTTCTTACCCCGGAGCACGAAGCCGGTGCCCATCGCGAGCAGCGCGACGCCCCCGAGGAAGCCGGCGAGGCCCATCTGGGAGCCGTTGATCCAGAGCAGACGCAGCGCCAGCGCCGCGACCATCACGCCGAGTTGCACCTCCAGCGCGTGGCCGGCCCACCAGCCGGTGACCTTGCGGTCCCCTCCCCGCCCCATGAGCCTGGGGATCTGGCTGAAGAAGGACAGGGGGCAGATGCGCCGCCAGAGGTGGAAGCCTCCGAGCACCCACAGCAGAGGCAGTGCCGCGATCGCGACGGTCCAGACCCAGCGGCGGCCGTCTTCGAAGGTGGCGGCGACGATGATCGCGGCCACGTAGCCGACGACGAGGACGCCGCGCGCCCTTGTGACGGGCCCCAGGAGCCGGTCGTCTTTGCTCAGCTGCTCTTCAGGCGGCCGCGGATGCGCTCTACGACCTCGCGGAAGTCCGCCGCAACCTGCGCGCCGACGGCCCGCTGGAAGGGGTACGCGACGGTCGCGTGGCGGTGCGCCAGCATCTCGAACGCCTGCCGGCTGAGGAACGCGGTCTCCACGTCCCCGATCGCGATGCAGGAGGCCGAGCGGGGGCGGTGGTCGATCATCGCGATGACGCCGAACAGCTCCACCCGGACGGTTCCGGAGACGACGAAGTGGGCCCCGTTGCCCTCGCGCCCCTGCTCGATGATCCGGTCGCCATCGGAAAAGGAGCGGGGCTCGAGCGCGGCCGACAGGGCCTGCAGGTCCTGCTCGGACAGGGAGCCGAAGTCGGGGAGGCGGTTGAGGACGTCTTCGATGCTCATGCGGCCCTCCCGAACAGGCGCCCGAGGATGCCGATCAGCCCCTGGTTGTGGTCCGGCAGCTTGTCGACGTCGCCTTCGATCGCGCGGATGCGGGTGGCGATGACCCGGGTCGCACCCTGGATCATCGAGCTGGCGATGCTGGGGTGGTCCCGCCACAGGTCCTGCAGGGACTCGCCCGTGAGCACGTGGAGCATCGTCTGCTGGGTCGCTCGCACGGTCGCCGTGGCCAGTCCGGGGGACAGCAAGCCGACCTCGCCGGCGATCTCGCCGGGGCCGATGCGGCTGACCTCGTGCTCGTCCACCAGGACCGTCAGTTCACCCCATTCGACCAACAGGAGGCTGTCGTGGGGCTTCCCGGCGGTGATGGCGTCGGCGCCAGCCTCCAGGGTGGTGGTCTTCAGCACACTCAGCAGCACCTCGACGTCGACATCGCCGAGGTGGTCGAGGAAAGCCCGAGAAGCGGTGTTCGAACTCATGCACAGCTTGGGTCATCAGGCGGGCAGCGTAACAAAGTGAGGGGGAGAACGAAGACGCCCCCCGACCGGTCGGTCGGAGGGCGTCTGAATCGTTGGTTGGTTCGGACCGCTTACCAGCGGCCGCCGCCCCCACCACCGCGGTCGCCGCCGTAGCCGCCGCCGCCGCCGCCACCACCTCGGTAGCCGCCGCCGCCGCCGCCGCCGCCGCCGCCACGCGGGCTGCGCTCCTGCGCCTCGTTGACGCGGATCGTACGACCGTCCAAGTCACGTCCGTCCATCTCGGCGATGGCGGTCGCGGCCTCGTCGTTCGACGAGAAGGTGACGAAGCCGAAGCCACGCGACCGACCGGTCTCGCGGTCGGTGATCACCTTGGCGTCGGTCACGGTGCCGAAAGCCTGGAAGCAGTTGCGGAGGGAGTCATCGGTGGTAGCCCAAGCCAGGCCGCCGACGAAAAGCTTGTTGCCCATGTCGTTACTCGTATCTTCTTGGTCCGATCCAAAGAACTGTCGGACCTCATTGCGCGGACGAAAATGCCCGCATCGCGAGGAAGGGAAGCTTCCTCTCGGCCGGGTGCCGCCACTCTGCGGTCACGCCGTCCGTCTCTTCGCCACGCTGATTACAGCAACGGAACGGGAAAGTACAGACAAGTCGCGCCTCACCGAGCAGCTGACAAGGCGTCCTGCACGCTGAGGGCCCACGGGCCGAGGTCTGCCCGAAGCGCGGCGACGGGCCGGCGGAGCGAGCGAAGCGACCAGCGGTGCATGGTTGCGTCCCAGCTCCCCGAGACGAGCTCCGAGTCGGATCGGAAGGCCAGGCCCGAGACCCTCGCGGCGTGCCCCCGCACCTCCGCCAGCAGCGCCCCCGTCTGGCGATTCCAGATCCAGATTCCCCCGGCCAGATCCCCCGCCGCGACCAGCGTCCCCGACGGCGACACGGCCGCGGACGTGGGCAGCTCCATGGGGGCATGCAGAACGATCCCTTCGGCGCCGTCCGGGGCGAACGCACGCACGCCTCCAGGGACGGTCGCGAAGAAGCCCCCGTCGTCGTCGATGGCGACCGCTCGGGGCTCCACCATGACCACCTCGGCGCGCTTGACGATGCCGCCATCGGTCAGCTCGGCGGCGATCACCCGGCGCACGTCGCCCTGCTCGCCGACCACGACGAACCGACGGCGGGAGGGGGAGACCGCGAGATCCCAGAACGCCCCCGGCCAGGGCAGCGTCTCCGCAACTCCGTCGGCGTCGAACCGGCGCGGTCCGAGGGGGGAGTAGTCAAGCGCGACGAGCGTGCCGTCGGCCAGGGCCGCGGCCCGGCGGTAGCCCCCGATCCCGGCCCGCGCCGGCCCGCTCCAGTCGGGGCCGAACCAAAGCACCCCGGTGTCCAGGGCCGCGGTCACTACCCCGAACCGGTCCCCGTCCGCGCTGTAGGTCCCGTCCTTGAGCACGGTCTCGGGCACCACCGCGACCTCGCGCACCGACCCCGCATCCATCGTCCACACCGACAGGCTGCCGTCGCCCCGGAGCCCCACCGCCGTCGACCCATCCGGGCTCACCTCGACCCTGCTCAGGCCCGCGACCGCCGGCATCCGGTACACCTGGGGCCCCGAGGGGAGCCGCCATCGCTCCCGGCGATCGCCGATCAGCACCAGCTCGCCGGCCGCGGCGAAGCGCATGGTGCGCGCCCGCGTGGGCAGCGCCACCGACCGATCCTCGCCGGGCCGCCACAGGGTCAGGTCGCCCCGATCGCCGCGGATCGCGACGACACCGCGGTCGAAGTCGGTGGCGATCCCGGTCATCGGATGCTCGCCCGCCTGCAGCCGCGCCTGCAGCGTGCCGGTCGCACGGTCGATCACCGAGACCTCTCCGAAGTCGGTGGTGACGATGAAGGCGTCCGGTCCCCACGCCGCGATGCGGGCGGCGCTCCGGCCGACGTGCTCCCCCTCCAGGGTGTGGCGCTTGATCGATCCCCGCCGACCCACCGCGAGCTGCGCGTCCCCGCAGAGCAGGGCTGGCCGCCCCTCCAGCCACAGGGGGCTGAGGCCGACCACCCCGGGCCGGCATTGCTCGAGGTGCGCCATCGTCTTGGAGCGAAGATCGAGCAGCCGCCAGGCCGGCCCCCGCCCCACGATCAGCTCGGAGTGGTCCGGCGAAGCGACCACCCACTGGGGGAACGTGAAGGGGTCCAGGGGCGCCTCCTGGAGCGTGCGGCCGTCCGCGGCGTCGACGAGGAACACCGACGAGCCGCGGTACCAGACGGCGAAGGTCCCATCCCACACCGACGCCGACAGGGGCGGCTCGGGGAACTCCCGCGTCCACAGGACCTCCCCTTCGGGGGCCCTCCCCTGGACGGTCAGCCCCTGAACGCAGGTCCACGTGCCGGCGGGGTCGCCGATCGAGACCCACTCGCACTCGACCGGGCGCGCTGCCCCGATCTGCTCGGGGCGGGGGCCCGCGTCGACCCCCACGAGCACCCCGCGGGCACCGAGTCGAACTTCGCCTCGATGCGGAGCGGCGGACGCAAGCCGCCCGCGCGCGTGGCGGCGCCCCCCGCTTCGGCGAGGGAGACGGAGACGGCGGTGAAGGTCTCACCCCCGGCCTCGAAGGTGTCGCCGGGTCCGAGGGGCCGCGCCGAGCCGTCGCCGACCCGCACCGCCCAGGCCCCACCGATCGTCCACAGGTGGGCCGCGGCGTCGCCGACGTAGCGCGCCACGAGGCGGGGACGGGGGTTCAATTCGAGGGAGCAGACACCGGACAGGATCTGCCGGGCGAGCCCCTCCCCTTGCAGCGCGAGCACCTCGTCGGGGACCTCGGCGTCGATCACTTCGACCGACAGCCCGGGGGCGAACTCGATCGTCTGGCCGACCCACAGCACGACCTCGTCGACGACCCGTCCGCCCACCGCGAAGCGGCCGCGCAGGCCCAGCAGCTTGAGTTCCTGGCCGCGGAGGCTGAGGAGGGCGTGGGCTTCGGAGATGCGGGCGTCGTGCAGGTGCAACGCGGCGGAGCTCAGCCGCCCGACGAGATCGCCGGGGACGAGGACCGAAGTGGCGCCATCGGAGTGACGCAATCGAACGTAGGCGCTCAAGTCCGCCAGACAGTATGGCACCCCGATTCGGGGGCCGCCTTCAGCGTCGTCGGGTGCCGGCCGGGCTGTGACCGCCGCCGCTGCTTCGGGGGGCGCCGCCCTCGTGGGAGATGGCCATGCGGATGTCGCCGCCGCGCACATTCAGGGTCGCGCCGCTGGCCAGCAGGTGCTCAGCGGCCTCGCGGGGGAGGCGGACGAAGCTCTTGCGATCGAGGATCGTGATGCGGCCGATCTGGCCGCCGGGGATGCCGATCTCGTTGGCGAGGGCGCCGACCAGATCGCCAGGGCGCACGCCGCGCTGGCGTCCCGCCGCGAAGAAGACTTCGACCTCATCGCCGCCACCGGCGGGCCGGGGGTGTTCGTCGCGGGGGGGCCGGGGGCGTTCGTCGCGGGGGGGCCGGTTCGGGCCGGGACCGGGGCGATTCGCGTACGGCGTGCCGTGGCCGCGGTCGTTGGTGCGACGCTGGTCGCGATCGCGCGCTTGCGGCGGGTTCGGGGGCCGGTTCCACGCGGGGGGGCGATCGTCGGGGTTCAGGTCGAGCTTGCCGCGCCCCTCGCTGAGCAGCGCGACGGCGGCGGTGGCGAGATCCATCGGATCCCAGCCATGCTCCTCGGCCTCGTTCTCCAGCCAACGACGCAGCTCGACGGTGCCCTCGGCCTGGATCATGGTGTCCAGGCCCGACAGGAGCTTGGCGTGGCGGCGCGCCGCGATGACGGCGTCCGACGGGACCGGGGTCTGGGGGATCGGGGCGCCGAGCTTGCGGCTCCAGTGGCGCAGGCGGCCGACCTCGTTGGGGGCAACGAAGGTGATCGCGGTGCCCTCGCGGCCGGCGCGGCCGGTGCGGCCGATGCGGTGGGTGTAGACCTCGGGGTCGTGGGGCAGATCGAAGTTCACCACGTGGGTGATGTGCTCGACGTCGAGCCCGCGGGCGGCGACGTCGGTGGCGACCAGCAGCTCCAGCTTCTTGCTCCGCATCCGCCCCAGCACCCGCTCGCGCGCGGCCTGGTTCAGATCGCCATGGAGCGCGTCGACGTTGTAGCCGCGGCGCGCCAGCTCCTCGGACAGCCGGCCGCAGGTGACCTTGGTGCGGGCGAACACCAGCGTCGCGCCCAGCTCCTCGGAGCTCAGCACGCGGATGAGCGCCTCGAGCTTGTGGGGGGCCGGCACCCGGTGCCAGCGCTGCTCGATGTGGTCGACGGTCAGGGCCCGGTCCTCGACCTGGATGGTCACCGGGTCGGTCATGTAGGTGTCGGCGGCCCGCTTGATGGGGGCCGGCATGGTGGCCGAGAACAGCGCCGTCTGGCAGGCGTCGGGGGCGGCATCGAGCACCTTCTCGACGTCCTCGATGAAGCCCATCTTGAGCATCTCATCGGCCTCGTCGAGCACGAGCATGCGCAGGTTGCCGAGCTTCAGTGAGCCCCGCTCGAGGTGGTCGATGACGCGGCCGGGGGTGCCGACCACGACGGGGACGCCGGCCTTGAGCGCGCGTAGCTGGGGGGCGTAGGGGGAGCCGCCGTAGATCGTGACGATGCCGGGACCGCCGCGGGCGGCGAAGGTGCGGAGCGCCTCGGTGACCTGGAGGGCGAGCTCGCGGGTGGGGGCGAGCACCAGCGCCTGCGGGCCGGGGCCGTTGGGGTCGATGGCGTGCAGCAGCGGGAGGCCGAAGGCGGCCGTCTTGCCGGAGCCCGTGCGGGCGCGGCCGACGATGGAGCGGCCCTCCACCAGCGGCGGGATGGCAGCAGCCTGGATGGGCGTCGGAGCGGTGAAGCCGAGCGCGGCGACGTTGTCGACGAGAACCTCCTTAAGGCCCAGATCGGCGAAAGCGCTCGAGTCGAGATTCGACTCGTCGTCGTTGTCCTGCGTATCGGTCATAGCGTCCATCGTGCGGCTCCTACTTCGGTCAGGAGCGCTTCTAAGGGAGTGGGACGCTAGACGCAAGCATTCAGTGGATGTGGACATTCTCTCAACATCCCCACCACTTGGAGGTCATCCGCGGCGGATCCCCCTAATCGTTGCAGCAGATGTCCAGATCGATCGACAGCGAGTAGCTCATCGGCTCATCCCCATCGTCGGCGCGGCGCAGGCGCACGAAGCCGTTGGACGACGTCTCCTCGGGGGAGCTGACCCAGGCGCTGGCGCTGCCCCCTTCGGGGTTCCCACCGGGGAAGCCGAGGTCGTTCTGTTGGGCGGCCAAGGCCTGGATCTCGATCTCGCCGTGATCCGGATCCCACTGGGCCAGGAAGCTCCCTCCGTACAGCGACGGAGCGCGCCACGCGAACCAGTCGTCGTCCCCGGGACACAGCACGAGGTCGAGGTCCTCCCAGCTGAGGGTGGTGTCGTTTGTGGTGGCCTTGGCGCCGACGGCGGTGTCGTTGGGCTCGTAGGCGTCGTCGCCGCACAGCGGGGAGCCGCTGGTGGACTGTCCGTCCGTGCCGGGGGCGCAGGCGGCGAGGAGGCTGAAGGTGACCAGGGCGGCGGGCAGGAGAGTGGCGTTGTTCATGCCCACCAGCCTGGGGGCGATCTTCTTTCCTTCTGTAACGAGCCTAGTAGAGGCGGATCTCCTGGACCTGGGTCTCGAAGCCGCAGATGGCGACGCCGGCGGCGGCTTCGTCGGACTCCACCTCGATGATCTCCTGGTCGCCCACCTGGCTGTTGCCGACCTCGTCCAGGGCGAAGAAGTCGCTGTCCGCGAGCCGCACGGTGGCGGCCCCGGTGCCGGCCCAATCGGTGATGTCGACCTCGACCCGGGTCACCTCGCAGCCGAGATCTCCGAAGTCGACGTAGAGCATCGCGGGGTAGATCCAGACCTCGCCCTCGGACGCCTCGCCGGAGCAGGAGTCGCTCTCGCAGTGGGCGATGAGGGAGAGCTCGGCGCCCTCCTCGGTCCAGGGGTCGGAGCAGGCGCTGTTGCCGCCGTCGATGGTCAGCACGATGCCGTCGCAGGCGTCGCCGTTGCCGTCGGTAGCGTCGTCGTCGTCTCCTCCGCGGCGGGGGGCGCAGGCGGCGATGACGGCGGTGATGAGGGCGAGCAGAAGCAGTCGTTGGGTCATGGAGTCTCCGGGGCCGCACGGCCGTGAGCGCGGGCACCCTACCCGCCCGGTTGTGCCCGGAGGGGGGCACGCCTCAGCACGGTAGGATCGGCGGATGCGACGACGTCTCCTTCTGCTGCTGTCCCTCGCGCTGCTGATCGCGGCGTGTTCTCCGACGATCCGCCGGGGACGTGGGGGGGACGATGACGACTCGGCGGGCGACGACGATGACGCAGTCGATGACGACGATGACGCCACCGATGATGACGACGCGGTCTCCGAGTACGCCTGCGGCTGGCCCAGTTGGGCGGGGGCGGACGACATCGAAGATCCCGGCTTCGGCGGATCGATCGCGGTCGGCGAGACCTACCCGCGGGTGCGGGCCGACGACCAGTGCGGCGAAGAGGTCGACCTGTACGACTTCGGCGGGGGGCCGCCGATCCTCGTGGTCGTGTACGCGGCGTGGTCGTGGCCGGACCGGGCGATGGCGGAGTGGCTGCTGGGCGGCGACGGCTCATCCATGGGCCTGGACGACTACGAGGACGTCCGCGATGCGGTCAACAGCGGGGATCTCCACTGGGTCTCGATGCTGTACCACGGAGTCGAGTCCGAGCCGGCCGACAGCAACGATGTCGACAAGTGGCACGACGAGTTCGGGCACTCCGCGGTGCCGGTGCTGGCCGGCGACGACGTGGCGTCAGCAGCCGAGTGGCAGGAGTTGGTCTCGATCCCGAACCTGACGCTGCTGGACTCGGACATGACGGTCTTGGACTGGACCTCGGGCGCCTGGACCGCGGTCCTGGACTCGGCCCAGAACGCCCTCTAGGGAGCGGCGGCCCGCCTCGTACGCCCCTCCCAGGTGCTCGCAGCCGCTGCCCGCGGCTCGAATCATGCGAACACCTTGGCGTAGGGTGACGTCCATGGCGTTGGAGAAATACCCGAGTGTCTGGTGGTTCGCGTTTGGCTACTTCGCGGCGTACGTCCCCTATTCGGCGCTGACCAAGGCGGTCAGCAAGGGGCTGCTGCCGGGCATGACGGAGGGGGTGTCGGGCTTCGAGCTGCTGCCTCCGACGGTGCTGGTCTCGTTCCTGGGGATGATCGTGTTCCTGCTCGCCACGGGGTGGTGGAAGTACGCGACGAAGTACGAGATCGGGGGCGTGACAGTGCCGGGGCCGCGTCCGCTCACGTTGGCCTCGGGGCTGTGCGTGGCGGTGATCATCGCGACGACGACGCTGGCCTACACGTTCACCGGGGTGTCGATCGTCTTCATGATGCTGCTGATGCGGGGCGGGGTGCTGATCCTCGCGCCGATCGTGGACGCGCTGAGCAAGCGGCGGGTGCGGTGGTTCTCGTGGGTGGCGCTGGGGCTGAGCCTGTCGGCGCTGGTCGTCGCGTTCGCGGAGAAAGGCGGCTGGGGCCTCAAGACGATCGCGGTCGTCGACATCAGCGCGTACCTGGGGGCGTACTTCTTCCGCCTGAAGATCATGAGCGGCACGGCGAAGTCGGAGAAGGCGTCCGAGAACATCGCCTTCTTCGCGGAGGAGCAGCTGGTGGGCACGCCGGCGATCCTGGCGGCGCTGGCGCTGGGGGCGATGTTCGCGCCCGGGGAGATTGGCGAGAGCCTGAACGCGGGCTTCACGACGTTCTGGACGGAGCAGCCGGTGGTGTTCCAGGCGGTGCTCATCGGGCTGTTCTCGCAGGGCACGGGCATCTTCGGCGGGCTGATCCTGCTGGGGCCGCAGGAGAACGCCTTCTGCGTGCCGGTGAACCGGAGCTCGTCGATCCTGGCAGGGCTGTTCGCATCCCTGGCGTTGACGGTGTGGCTGGGTGAGCCGGCGACGTCGGGGCACCAGCTGGTGGGCGCGGGGTTGGTCCTGGTGGCGATTCTGTTCCTGTCGATCCCGCCGATGCTGGCGAAGAAGCGGGCGGCGGAGGCCGCGGCCTAGCAAGCGTTACTTGCCGACCCCGTAGCTGGTTCCGTTCCAGGGCGTTGGTGCATGGCTCAGCCTCTTGACCTCCCGGCCCTCCCAGCCCCACCGTGCTCTCCGAGGCAAAGCCTCGGGAGACGACGCAGATGGCCGCGCGTACAAAGAGCAAGGTGACACTGAAGTACA
>PVBE011325857.1_pt1 | contig 28187 bp, 25 predicted proteins | sample 1631181 | NCBI WGS metagenome assembly PVBE01 (sample SAMN08397723, study PRJNA350692) | Marine metagenome, whole genome shotgun sequencing project. | isolation source: water | place: Pacific Ocean | collected 2012-04
CATGGTGCCGCCGCCCACCGCCATCAGGCTGAGGCGGCCGGGAACGCGGCCCATCCAGCTGTCCAGCACGTCCATCTGCTTGGCGGCGATGCCGGAGCGGAACATGATCTCGCCCATGAGGATGAAAAGCGGCACCGGCAGGATGGTGAAGTGCGTCACCGAAGCCATTACCGAAAGCGTCAGTTGGGTCAGGCCGGCGGCGCCGTTCCACAATAAAAAGGCGCCGACCACATTGATGGAAAGAAAGGCGAAGGCGACGGGCAGACCGATGGCCATCAGCACCATCAGGGCGGCGAAGATGATCAGCAGTGTGAGCCACCACTCCATCTCAACGCACAGCCCGCCAGTGTTCCAGCCCCAGGCGACAGAATCGCAAGCAGAGCAGGAACGAGCCGATAGGAATGATGACCAGCACGATCCAGGTGGGAAACTCCAGCACCGTGCCCTTGTAGAGGCCGCGCTCATAGAAGGACCAGGTCACGCGGGCGCCGAAAATCAGCAGCACCAGGCTGACGGCCAGGCCGAACAGGCAACCAACGATGTGCAGGCGATGCTGCCAGCGTTCGGAAAAAGCCATCAGTACCAAGTCGACGCGCACGTGGTCGTCGTTGCGCAGCACCCAGGAGGTACCGAGGAAACAGAGGTAGACCAGCGAATATTCGGTAATTTCGACGACCCAGACCAAGGGGCTGTTGAAGCCGTAGCGCAGCAACACCTCGAGACAGACCGAGAGCGTGATGGCCACCAGCACCATGACCGCCACGCCGCTGAGCAGGTCCTCGGCGAAATCCATCAAACGGCCGAGCCGCTCAGCGAGCATGGCGATTTCTCCCTGCCGCCCGGGCGCGGCTTCGCTGGTGGGTAGGCGATTTCCGAGAACGATTCACGCTTGTCGTGAATCGCTCAAGGCGGCGACCGCCGCCCGCCGGTCGTCCGGCGCGCCTGCGCAGGCGCGGACCGTCAGGTCCGCTGCCGTGAGCACACAAAAAAACTAGAGTGGATCTGAGATCCGCTCTAGTTGCCGGTGATGCGCCTTAGCGTATCGACGTCACCCGGCACCTTCTTGGCCAGATTCTTCCATTCGAGGTCGTAGGCCATGTCAAGGTACTGCTTGTTGACCGCATCGGAGAAGGTGTAACGCACGACACCTGCGGCATCCAATTTCTTCCATTCCGCGGCGGCCCCGGATTTGAAGTGAGCCACCATGCCGGGCTCGTATTTTTCGGTAATGGCGATGATCTTGTCCTGGCTAGCCTTGGAGAGGCCATTCCACTTGTCCAGGTTCATCAGCGCCACGACGTTGGAAGCGCCGAAGAAAGGCAAGTCGATGACGTACTTGGCCTTCTTGATCCAGCCGCGTTGGCGCGGTCCCATGTTGGGCCAGCCGAAGCCGTCCACCACGCCGCGTTCGAGGGCTGTGTGGACCTCGGGCGAATTCATGGTCACCGGCATCATACCAAGCGCCCGCATGAAACGGTCGTATAGCGAGCCGGTGCGCATTTTCAGACCCTTGAGATCGGAAAGCTTATCGGCCTTTTTGTTCGCCCAGAGATAGAAGCCCGAGGAATGCAGGCGGCCGATGTAGCGGGCGTTGAGTTTTGCCATGTGGCGCTTGACCAGCCAATCGTAGTAGCCGCTCTTGCGCTCTTCCGAAGGCGAGAGCCGCGATAGCACCATGGACTGGCCCGACGGCATATGTGCCTGGTAGTCGGCGGTAACGGTGTAGACCAGATCGATGACGCCGTTGCGCACCGCTTCGGCCTGCTGGAAGCGTTCGATCACTTCCGAGCCGCCGACGTAGTTGATGTTCAGCGTGCCCTTGAGGCCGGCGTTGATGGCATCGGTCCAGGCGATGGCCTGGATCATCACCGGATGGGTCTTGGGAATGAAGGAAACCGCCCTCATCTTGGTTTCGGCGCCAGCCGAGGCGGCAGCGAACAGCGCCAAGCCCATGAGGCCCAGGCCGGCTGTCCTGGATACTGATGTGAGCAACTTAGTCATAATGATCCTCCCGTTGTGGCCGCTCCTGCGGCTCTGCACAAAAAGGATATATGCGGTTATCGCTCGCGGTCAACGCACCCCCGGGTTGTCGTCGATCGCCTCCAGCAATACGTATCGGCCGACTTCGTCGCGGACCAGCAGGTGGCGTTGGCGCAGACGGCCAAAGGATTCGAGCACCGAAGTGGCGCTCGGGCCGCTGAATTCCTCGAGGATCTCCTGGAAATGGACCGCGCCCTGGCCGATGAAGTCGGCCAGTGCAGTGTCGAGTTCGTCGGGCACCAACTCGGGGCGCCGCCCCGTTTCGCCCAATACGGCTGGGCGGCAGATAGCGAAGTCGGCCCGGTCGCGGCCGACCGGTATGGTGGCGTCGAAGCCCATCTTTGCGGTGGTCACTGGCGGCGTGCTCGACGGCAGTGAAGGATCCAGCGGCACCGCCTTCATGCCCCCCAGAATCATCACATCCTGGTCGGGCTGGGCGCGCCAGGTCATGGCCCAAGTGACTTGCTCGTCATCGAAAATATCGATGTCCTCGTCGACCACTACGGCGATCTTGGGAAAAGCCTGCTTCGAGGCCGCCAGCATCAGCGCCAGTGCATTCTTGCCGTCTCCTTTGAACATCGACTTGATACTGGCCACCGCCCACATGCCCGACGACGCCGGCAGCGCCCGTACGGCGCGCACGTCAATGCCGGCTTGGACCAGTGCATTGTGAATGTCGAGCTCGATCATGGGAAAGAGCACGTGCATGTCGGTCCAGCCAGGATGATGTCCACCATGGGTGGCTGAGAGGAAAACGGCGTCACGGCGGCGCGTGATGGCCTTGATGCGGATGGTCGGGTTCTGTTTGAGGCCGCCGCCATAGGTGCCGGTGAACTCGCCATAAGGGCCTTCGTCGGCGATCCAGCCTGTTGGCAGCATCTCACCCTCCAGCACCATTTCGGCGTTGGCCGGAACCAGGAGGTCGATGCTTCTGCATGCCACAAGCTCGGCCGCTTCGCCGCGGAAGCCACCCAGCACGGCATACTCGTCCTCGTCCAGGGGGGTCGAGGCCAGGGCCGCCATCAGATCGATGGCCGGTAGACCGAGCACCGCTGCCACTTCCAGCGGCCGGCCCAGCTCGCAAGCCTGTTGGTAGTAGTGCCTGAGCTTGTGCGGCGCCGTGAGGTCGATGCCGGTCTCGTTTTGGCTGCGATACATCATGCGGTAGATGCCGAGATTGTTGACGCCGCGAACGGGATCCTTGGCCACCATCACGGCGGCCGAGATAAAGGGGGCGCCGTCGAGCTCGTGCTGCAAGTGCAGCGGCAGGGTGGCCAGATTGACTGTTTCGCCTTCCTCGACGATTTCCTGGCAGGGCGCCTCGGTGATGACGACGGGGTCGATGCGGGCCTGTCGCTTCGCGGTCAGCGCTGCCAGAATGCCGCCCTCGTCGCAGCCCAAGGCCAGGGCCATCATGGCGCGGTTGGAAAAGGTGTTGGCGGCCAAGGGCAGGGCATAGCCGCGGACGTTCTCGAACAAAGTCGCCCGGCGATGGTTTTGCTCGATGACGGCGGCCAGTTGGTTGACGTGCACTTCGTGGCCAATGCGGGCCAGCAGGTCGTGGCGCTCCAGGGTATCGAGCCAGTCCCGCAGAGTAGTGCTCATACTTCGCTCCCGGCAAGAGACGGAGCATCACTATACCGCGGCAAAAGCCAAGTTTCAGACCGCTTCGGCGGCAGTCGCCAGGGGGTCCGGGGACTCGATGCTGTCAGTTGAACACAGGAACGTAACGGGCGTGTTTCCGGGCGAGACACTTATCGCTCAAAATATCGCAATGAATTTGGACTCACGACCGGCGTTGCGCGGCCTTGCGGGTGATCAGGACCAGCCCGAGGCCGACGCCGATGGTGCCGAAGATCAGGCTTGAGGTCAGGTTTTCGCCCAGCAGCCAAATGCTCAGACCGACGCCCGAGAGCGGTGCGATAAAGCCGAAACTGACCATGGTGCTGGGGCTGTGATTCTTGATCAGCCAGGTGTTGATCATAAAGCCCAGGCCGGCGATGACGATGCCCTGGTAGGCCAAACCGGCCAGCGGCTGCCAGCTCACCTGGGACCACATGATGTCCTCGAAAACCAATCCACCGGCGCCGAAGGCAAGCAGCGACAACACCATTTGCCAGATCACCAACCGCGAGGTGTCGATGCGTTGCGCCAGCCCGGCGGTATAGATCAGGCGCCCCCCCAGCAGTGCCGAGCTCAGCAACACCACCCAGTTGCCGATGGCGATCAGGTCCAAGCTGGCCAGATCGGCGTCGCGCAGCAGCACCACACCGGCGCCGGAAAAGGCTACCAGTAAGCCCACGATCCTAACCGGCGTCAGCCGGTCACCGGCGGTGAAGAGATGGGCAAACAGGGCGGCGAACAGCGGGTGAGTGGCCAGCAGCACCGACGACATGGAACTGGTTGACATGTCGATGCCGATGTTCATCAGGGCGATCTGCACGGTGAACAGCAGGCTCAAGAGCCCCAGACCCCGCCATTCGCCACGGCGCGGCCATAGTGCGATGTTCTTGAAGCGAGCCCAGACAACGATGCAGGCGATGGCCAGGGCAAAGCGGATGAAGGCGCTCCATAGCGGTGGAAAGGCCAGTAGGCCGAATTTCACCGCCACCGGGTTGGCTCCCCAGAGGATGTGAATTGAGACGGCGATGACGATAGTGCGGAGCGGAATCAAGGACTGGTACCGGAACGGTCGATGGGAAGGGGCGGCGAGGCCGAAGTTGGTTCGGCCCTGCGGGGGAGTTACAATTGGTCGGTTTTAGGGAAAGGAACCCGCTCATGTCCAGAAGCATTACCGTCGGCGGCGCCCAACTTGGACCCATCGCCCGAAACGAAAGCCGCCAAGTCGTGGTCGGCCGGCTGCTGGAGCTGATGCGCGAGGCCCACGGCCGGGGTTGCGATCTGGTGACCTTTCCTGAGCTCGCGCTGACCAGCTTCTTTCCCCGCTGGTGGCTGGACGACGAGGACGAACTCGATTCCTTTTTTGAGCGTGAGATGCCTTCGGCCGCCACCCGGCCGCTTTTCGAGCTGGCGGTCGATCTCGGTATCGGATTCTATCTGGGATACGCCGAACTAGTCGAAGAGGAAGGTCGGAAACGCCGCTTCAACAGTGCCGTCCTGGTCGACAAGAACGGCCGAATCGTCGGCAAGTACCGTAAGGTCCACCTGCCCGGGCACGCCGACGACCGGCCGCATTTCCCCTTCCAGCACCTGGAGAAACGCTATTTCGAGGTCGGCGATCTGGGCTTCGGCACCTGGCGCACCATGGGCGGTGTCATGGGCATGTGCATTTGCAACGACCGGCGCTGGCCCGAAACCTACCGGGTACTGTCGCTCAAGGGAGCGGAACTGGTGCTGTTGGGCTACAACACGCCAAGTCATATTCCCTGGGACCCCACATACGACGACCTGGCCGGCTTCCACAATCATCTGGTCATGCAAGCGGGCGCCTACCAGAACGGCACCTGGGTGGTGGGCGTGGCTAAGGCCGGTGACGAGGAGGACTGCAATTTGATTGGCGGCAGCGCCATCGTGGCGCCTTCGGGCGAGATCGTAGCGCTATGCTCGAGCAAGGATGACGAGCTCATATCGGCGGTCTGCGATCTCGAAATCTGCGTGCGCAACAAGGACGCCATGTTCAGCTTCGAGGCCCACCGCCGCATCGAGCACTACGGCGTGATAACAGGGCAAACCGGAGTCACGCCGCCGGAGTAGTAGGGCGGGCGGGAGCTCTTATTTAGATCCGGCCGTGCGTGATGGCGTGACCGCCGTCCAGGTAAATGGTCTCGCCGCTCAGCAAGGGGTGGTCGTCTTGCAATAGCGCGGCAATCAGCCGGGCAATCTCGTCGGGCTGAGCCCAGCGCTGCAAGGCGACCCGGCGTTTGAAGAATTCGCGCACACGATCGCTTTCGAGGAATTCCTTGTTGAGATCGGTCTCGATGTAGCCCGGCGCGATGTTGATCACGCGAATGCCGTCGCGCGCCCACTCCACGGCCAAGGTGCGGGCGATGGCGCCGATGGCCGCCTTACTGGCGGCATAGATGGCGTTCTGCGGCGCCCCGATGCGGTCGTAAAAGGAGCCGATGGTAACAATGACGCTGCCCTCGCCGAGATATTGGTAGGCCTCGCGTAAGCAACTGAAAGTGCCGGCCACATTGGTGTCCAGTAGCGTCGCCATGTCGGCGTCGGCGAACTTGTGGCTCGGGCCCGCTATGTGTGTTCCGGCGTTGGCAATGAAGTGGCGCAGGCGATAGCCCTGATCGGATAAGGCGGCCAATGACGCGCGGATGCTGTCGCCGTCGTTGATGTCGCATTTGGCCATGACCATGCGGGCGGCCAACTCGTCCGGGACGGCGACGGTCTCGGCCGGACCGATGCCCTGGCGCGAAAGACAGCCGACGGTCAGGCCGCGGCCCGCCAATTCAAGCGCAATAGCCGCTCCCAGGCCGCGGCTGGCGCCGGTGACGGCGATGATGTCCGAGGACGAATCAGGGCTTTCGGGCATGGCTTGGTTGTCCCTTGGCGATACCTTTTGGGGTTTGGGCTATTCTGCTTCCACGCCGTCAAAAACGAATGCGCAGATCTCTTTGGCCAGGCGTTTGATCGACTTGCCATTCGGATCGTACCACTCCTGTGACCAGTTGAGCGCCCCGATGAGAAAGAGCCGCAGCAAGCTGACGTCGGTGTTGCGGGCGATGGCGCCGTTGCGTCGTGCGTCGCGCAACAGGCGGCGCCAGAAATCGCCATAGGCCTCGCGGCGGTCGTGGTGGCGGCGCCGGATGGGTTCGGGGGCGAGGCCGTAGTTTATGATGTTGGCGGCGGTGTAGTCACTGTGCTTGAGCAGCGTCGCCAGGTGGGCTTCGACGGCGATGTGGACCTTGCGTCGATAATCGGCCCCGTCCGGCGCCGCGGCGACAGCCTCGCGCACCTCATCGTGGATGCGGTCGATGCCGATATCCAGCACTTGCAGGAAGATATCGTCCTTGGAGCCGAAGTGGTAATAGATACTGGCCGCGCGCAGGTCGGCCAGCCGGGCGATTTCGTTGAGCGTGGTCGCTGCATAACCTTTGCGCCGGAACATAAGCGCTGCAGCATCGAGAATGCGTTCTCGGGTGCGTTCCGACTTTTTGGTTTCCGCGGCGGCTCGACGGGCCATTGGTTTCCTGTGGGCTCTTCGTTGCGGCAGGTGTTTTTTCTAACTACTATTCGTTAGAAACGAAGGCAAGTGCCAGACTCTAGAGAAAAGCCCCGAACAATCATGACAATTATCCAGTCCAAAGCCGCCGTCGGCTCCGAGGAATTCGCCGTCAACGACCGCACTTACCGCGAATTGGTGGCCACACTACAGGCCCGGCGGGCCGAGCGCGAGGCCTGGAACGTCAAGGCCAGCGTCCGCCACGAGGGGCTGGGCAAGCTCTTGCCGCGGGACCGTGTCGACAGTCTGCTCGATCCCGGCTCGCCTTTTTTCGAGGTCAACGACCTGGCCGGCATCGACATGTACGAGGGCGTACCGCCCGGCGCCGGCATCATTACCGGCATCGGTCAGGTCCAAGGCGTGACCTGCATGATCATCGCCAACGACGCGCCGGTGAAGGGCGGAACCTACTACGCCATGACAGCGCGCAAGCACGTGCGGGCCCAGAAGATCGCCTGGCAACACCGCTTGCCCAACCTGACCCTGGTCGATAGCGGCGGCGCCAACCTGCCGGAGCAGCCCGGCATCTTCCCCGACGTCGGCCAGTACGGCAGCGTCTTCAACCAGATCGTCAGGCAATCGGCCGAGGGCATCCCGCAGATCTCCGTGGTGCACGGCGCCTGTACCGCCGGCGGTGCCTATGTGCCGGCGCTCTGTGACATCACCATCATCGTGCGCGGGCAAGGCTACATGCACTTGGGTGGACCGGAACTCACCTTTGCCGCCACCGGTGAAGTGGTGGACCGCGAGAGCCTGGGCGGGGCCGAGATGCACAGCGAGGTGAGCGGCGTCACCGACTACCTGGCCGAAGACGATTGGCACGCCATCAGCCAGTTGCGCCGCGTGGTGGCCGACACCTGCCGCCAGCCCAAGCTGTGCCGGCCGGTCGAGAAACCGGTGGCGCCGCGCTACGACCCGCAGGAAATATACGGCCTGATCAGCGAGGACCCGCGGGTGCCCTCCGATACCCGCGAAATCCTCGCCCGCATCGTCGACGATAGCCGCTTCGACGAGTTCAAATCCCATTTCGGGCGCTCGCTGCTGTGCGGCTTTGCCCACATCGGCGGCTTCGAAGTGGGCATTCTGGCAAATACCGGGATCCTGTTCTCAGACAGTGCACTCAAGGCCGTTCACTTCATCGATCTTTGTTGCAAGCGCGACATACCGCTCCTATTCATGGCCGACAATTCGGGTTTCATGGTGGGTCGCGATGCCGAGCAGGGCGGCATCACCAAGGACGGCGCCAAGATGATCACCGCCATGGCCTCGGCCAACGTGCCCAAGTACAACATCATCATCGGCAAGGCCTACGGCGCCGGCTACATGGCCATGTGCTCGCGCCCCTTCGAGCCCACAATGGTGCTGGGCTGGCCGGCCGCCCGGGCCGCCCTGATGGGGCCCGAACAGGCGGCGCTTACGCTTTCCATGGTGCAGCGCCAAAAGCGCGAGCGCGAGGGAGAAGAGTGGTCGGCCGAGGAGGAGGAGATCTTCAAGGCCCCCATCCGCCGCGAATACGAGGACTTCGCCAGTATGTACAACTATGCCGCCAACCTGTGGATCGACAACCTTGTCGATCCCATCGAGACGCGCTCGGTGATGAGCTTCCTGCTCGACATGGCGGCGCGCCAGCCGGCACCCGAGACGCGCTTCGGCGTGTTTCGTATGTAAGGCGGATGGCGCCCATGTTCGACAAGATCCTGATCGCCAATCGAGGCGAATCCGCCTGCCGCGTCGGCGCCACCTGCCGACGCTTGGGGCTCCCCGCCGCTACCGTGCATTCGAGCGCCGAGCGGGCGGCTTTGCACGTGCGCTTGATCGGCGAATCCATCGAGATCGGCGGCCCTGCAGCCAGCCAGAGCTACCTCGACGGCGAGGCCATTATCGCGGCAGCCCGAGCGGTCGGCGCCGAGGCCATCCACCCGGGCATTGGGTTTCTTTCGGAAGATGCCGGCTTCGCCCGCGCTGTCGAGGCGGCCGGGCTGGTTTTCATCGGCCCGACGCCCGAAACTCTGGAACGCTTCGCCGACAAGCGGGCGGCCAAGGCGGAAGCCCGCGAGGCCGGCATTCCCACCCTTGATGGCGGAGCCGATGGTTCGGCGGAGGTGGCCGAAGTGGCCGCCATCGTGCGCGGCCAGGAGTTGCCGGTGCTGCTCAAGGCGGCGGCCGGCGGTGGCGGTCGAGGCTTACGCATTGTCACCACGCTGGACGATCTCGAGCAAGAGATCGAATCCGCCATTCGCGAGGCGAACGGCGCCTTCGGGCGGGGGGACCTTATGGTCGAGCGCTATCTCGACCAGGCTCGTCACATAGAGGTGCAGATCGCCGGCGACGGCAGCGGCCGGGTGATTCATCTGTTCGAGCGCGAGTGCTCGTTGCAACGGCGCTACCAAAAAGTCGTCGAGGAGGCACCGGCACCGGATCTCGAGCCCGGCATGCGCCAGGCCATAACGACCGCCGCCTGCGCACTGGGTGAACGTGCAGCTTACCGCGGTGTTGGCACGGTCGAGTTCCTGGTTGCTGGCTTCGACTGGTATTTTCTCGAGGTCAATCCACGCTTGCAGGTCGAGCATCCGGTAACCGAGGCGGTGACCGGCATCGATCTTGTCGAATTGCAGCTGGCCCTTGCAGCCGGGCAGGAGTTGCCCCTGGAACAAGATGACGTCGACTGCCGAGGCCACGCCATCGAGGCCCGCATCTACGCCGAGGACGTGGCCGCCGGCTTCGCCCCGGCCGCCGGCCAAGTGCGCGCTATCGATCTGCCCACCCAGGGGGTGCGCGTCGACCTTGGTGTCGGTACCGGTGATCGGGTGACGCCGCATTATGATCCCATGATTGCCAAGCTCACGGCATTTGGCGCCGATCGACGCGAGGCCCTGGCCGGACTGCAGGCGGCACTGGCCGATTCCCACATCCTGGGCGTAGCCAACAACCTCGAATTCCTGCGCGCCCTCTTGGCCCGGCCCGAAGTGGCCGCGGGCGGCGTCGCCAACACCTTCATCGACCAGCACCTGGAGGACTTGGCGGTGGCGCCCGGGCCGCCGACGCTGGCTTTCGCCCTGGCCGCCTGGTTCGCTCTGGCGGCGTGGCGCCGTGGTCCCGAGGGCGATCCCTGGCGGGCATCGGCGATGACCGGCTGGCGGCTTTCAAAGGGGCCAAACGCGCCCACCCGCAAGCCGCTGCTCGTCGTCCGCATCGCTGAGGAAAGCCGCGACATCGCCTTCTCGGCGCCCGACAACGACGGTCGCCTGATCGTCCGTGTCGGCCAGAACACGCTCTCTTTAGGAGTGACGGCGGAGGGCGAGGGACGGCACCGGGTGTGGTACGACGACACCGTCGTCATCGTGCGGGCTGCGCTGGATGGTGCGCTGGTCTATCTCGACGGCCCGCTGGGCGCTGTTACCGCCGAGGTCGGCTCGGCGCTGCCGGAGAGTGCCGGCGGAGCGGCGGCCGGTGCCGGCCGGGTGGTGGCACCGGTGATGGGTCAGGTGGTCAAAGTCAATGTCAAGGTCGGTGACTCGGTGCGTGCCGGTGATATTCTCATCGTTCAGGAATCGATGAAGATGGAGCTGCGCGTGGCGGCTCCCTGTGACGGGGTGGTGTCGATGCTCAATTGTGCCGAGGGGGATATGATCGAGCGCCACAGTCCGGTGGCTGAAATCCAGGCGGCCGAGCAGTAACAGCGAGGAAGGCGATGTCAGATCTACCGAAATTCGTCGAGTTCCACGAAGAGGGACCGCGCGAGGGCTTCCAGAGCGAGAAGCAGCTCTATTCATTGGCCGAGCGGGCCGCCGTCATCGACGCCCTCTCGCTCAGTGGGCTGAGCCAGATCCAGGTGGCCTCTTTCGTTAATCCCAAAATGGTCCCGGCGATGGCCGATGCCGACCAACTCTTCAGTGCCATCAAGCGCCGCGACGGCGTGCGCTATACGGCGCTCTGGCTCAACGAAAGGGGCTTCGAGCGGGCCGCCGCCACACCCGGCGTCGACCTTGACGGCAAGCTCATGTTCTACACCACCGACAAGTTCAGCCAGGCCAACAACAACTGCAGCGCCGCCGATCTGGCCGAGCGCCAGCGCGGCTGGATGACCCTATACGACCAGCGCGGCGTGGCCACCGAGCAGGCCTACATCATGACCGCCTTCGGCTGCTATTTCGAAGGCGAAGTAGCCATCGACAAGGTGCTGCACTATGTCGCCTTCATCCGCGACATGTGTGCCGAGGAGGGCCGGGCGCTGCCCGCTATCTACCTCGCCGACACCGTGGGCTGGGCCAACCCCGGCGAGATCAAGCGCCGCATCGGGGCGCTACGAGAGATGCTGCCCGAGGCCCGCATCGGCCTTCACCTGCACGACACCCGCGGTCTGGGCGCGGCCAATTTCTATGCCGCCCTGGAGATGGGCGTGGATCTCTTCGACGCCTCCGTCGCCGGTCTTGGCGGCTGTCCCTTCACCAGCCATGCCGACATGCAGGCGGCGGGCAACATCTGCACCGAGGACATGGTCTTCATGTGCCACGAGCTGGGCATCGAGACCGGCATCGACCTGGAAGCCCTGATCGAGGCTGCCCGCGTGGCCGAGCAGACCATCGGCCGGCCGTTGATGGGTAAATGCATGCATTCGGGGTCGTTGGCCGGGGCCCGCGCCGCCTGATCGAGGCCGCTAAACGAGGAACCTTCATGAGCGAATCCGATCCCCTTCTTTTTTCCGTCGACGACGGCATCGCCACCGTTACCATCAACCGGCCCGAGGCGCGCAACGCCCTCAACATCGCCGTCTCCAACGGCCTGCATGATTTGTGGGAGCAGATCGACAGCGATCCCGAGATCCGCGTCGTCGTCTTCACTTCGACCGACTGCGGCACCTTCTGCGCCGGCATGGACCTGAAAGAAGCGGCGCGCCTGAAGGCCGAGACGGGACAGGACATTCTCACCTTCCACAAGGACGTCTTCGGCCACCGCATGCGCCACGTGCGGGCACCCATCATCGCCGCCATGACCGGGCATTTGATGGCCGGCGGCATGATGCTCAGCCTGAATTGCGACATCCGCGTCGGCCTGGCCGGTACCAATGTGGGTATTACCGAGACCCAGATCGGCCGCGGCTCACCCTGGGCCATGCCGTTGGTCTGGATGCTGCCCCAGCCCATCCTCATGGAGATGGTGCTGACCGGCGAGCACTACCCGATCGATCGTTTCCACGAGCTCGGGTTTATCAATTACCTTGAGCCCGACGCCGATGCCGTACGGGTGCGAGCCCAGAAACTGGCCGAACGCATCCGCGACAACGCGCCGCTTTCGGTGCGGGCGGCCAAAGAATCTATCCTCACGGCCATGAGAGTGGGTTGCCAGACCGGTCTCGACATGGCCTGGCGCATCCACCGTCCGGCCTACGAAAGCGAGGACGCTCAGGAAGGCCCTCGCGCTTTCGCCGAAAAACGCAAGCCGGTCTGGAAGGGCCGTTAGAGAAATCCGCAAACGGGAGGTTCCCTATGAGCAGCCAGCCTTTGACCGAAGTCGACGACGATCCCGAAATCCTGGTCGATCTGCACGACGGTATCGGCCGTATTACCTTCAATCGGCCCGACCAGCGCAATCCCATGACCGTCACGTGGATCTCGGGATTTGCCGAGGCCCTGGACACCTTGGGCGAGGATCCCGAGTGCCGCGTCATCATCATTACCGGCAACGGCCCGGTGTTTTGCGGTGGCGCCGATCTCAAGAACCTGCTCAAGCCCGAAGGCGTCGACATGGAGGAGCAGCTTTTGGTGGTGCGCAAGGCCTTCCGCCTGGCCACCCACATGCGCGAGCTCGACGTGCCGCTGATTGCCGCCGTCAACGGGCCGGCGGTGGGCGGCGGTTGCGCCATCGGCATGGCCTGCGACATCGCCATCGCGGCCCCCAGCGCCAGCTATTACTTCGCCTTCGGGCGCATCGGCGCCAGCGGCGCGGACGTCGGCTGCACCTACCTTTTGCCCCGCCGCATCGGCGCCACCCGGGCCGCCCATCTGTTGCTCACCGGCGCCACCGTGGAGGCCCAGCAGGGTTTTGATCTGGGGCTCTTCGTCGAACTGGTGGAGAGTGAGGAGCTCTTGTCCCGGGCTGAGAGCATCGCCCGCCAGATCATCGAAGCCTATCCCCGGCGGGCTGCCGCCATCACCAAGATGGCTCTGATTCGCGGCGAGAGCAGCGACCTTGCCACCTGCCTGGAATACGAGGCCTTGGCCCAAAACTACACCTTCCGCACCAAAGAACATGAGGAGCGCTTGGGCAAATTCCTCCAGGGTTGGAAGTAGCGACCATGGGCACCGCGGGCGCCGAGAGATATCCCCACCTCTTCAGCCCCCTCCGGCTGGGCCCGCTGGAGCTCCAAAACCGTTTCGTAGTGCCGGCGCTAACGACCAATTTCGGAGATCTCGACGGGCAGGTTACGGACGAGGTTTGTGGCTACCTGGGGCGGCGCGGCGCCGGTGGTTTCGGCCTGGTGGTGTGCGAGAACTTCGGCGTTCAGGCCGGCGCCAAGGCCATGCCGCGCATGCTGATGGCGCACGAAGATCGATATATTCCGGGCATGGCCAAGCTGGCCGCGGCGGTCAAACAGACGGGAGCGCCGGTGCTGGCCCAGCTCAATCATCCCGGCCGCCAGACAAAATCCAAATTCACCGGCCACGAATTGGTGGCGCCGTCGGCCATACCCTGCCCCATCAACCGCGAGATGCCCCGGGCGCTTTCCCGGGACGAGATCCCGGAGTGGGAGGAATATTACGTTCGCGCCGCCGAACGGGCCGCCGAGGCCGGCTTCGACGGCGTCGAGGTGCACGGCGCTCACGGCTATTTGGTGGCCGGGTTTTTGTCGTCCTACGCCAACACCCGCGAGGACGATTACGGCGGATCGCTGGAGAACCGCTGCCGCTTTCTGCTCAACATCGTTGATGGCATCCGCAACCGCATGGGCCCGGAATTTCCGCTCTCGGTGCGCATCAGCGCTCGCGAATTCGTGCCCGATGGCATCGACGTAGCCGAGGCCATCGAGATCGGCCGCGCCGTGGCGGCCCACGGCGCCAACGCGCTGTCGGTTTCGGTCGGCGTCTACCAGACCTTCAACAAGCTCTCCATGGTCACCGGCGAGCCGGAAGGCCAATGGCTCGATCTGGCCGGAGAAGTGCGGGCCGGTATCCCCATCCCCGTGATGGGCGTGGGCCGGCTGGTGCGGGCCCAAGTGGCAGAACAGGGGCTGGCGGCGGGCCAGATCGACCTGGCCTGTTTCGGCCGGGCCTCGATGGCCGATCCCGAACTACCTGCCAAGATCCGAAGGCGGCGCGAGGCCGAGGTCCTGACCTGCATGGGCTGCAACATCTGCCTCGGCCGCTCGTCTCGGCCCGAGAGCATCTGCCCGGTCAATCCGACAATCGGCCGCGAGGCCGAGTTCGATTTCGTAGCCACCGCCTCGGCGCAGACCGTAGCCGTGGTGGGCACCAGTTTTTCCGCTCTGACGGCGGCCTGGGTGGCAGCCAAGTGCGGTCACAGGGTCACCCTGCACGGCAATAGCGCACAGGGGGGATCACTGGGTGGGCTAATGGCGCTCAGGGCCAAGGTGCCGGGCAATGCCGTCATCGGCGAGACCGCGGCGGCGCTGCTGGGCCGGGCCCAGGCGGCCGGCGTGCAATTCAGCGAGCAGTTGCCCGAGGCGGCTGACGTGGTCTGGGCGGTTCGCGAGTTTCGGCCGCTCGACGCCGCCGGTCCCGAGGGCGCGATCTCGGCTGCTGCCGTCCTCGAGGGTGACCAGGCTGGCGAGGCGCTGGTGATTGGCGACGACCTTTGTGCCGCCGAGGCCGCCGTGGTGCTGGCCCAGCGTGGCGGGCAGGTGACATTGTTGTCACCGGCCCGAGATATCGCCAACGACGCCCATCCCGGCTTTCGCGAGATCTGTCGGCGGCGGCTCGAGGCGGCAGGGGCGAATATCGAGGTAAAGGTGGCCGAGCCGTTCGCGCACGCCGCCCGGGACCAAGCCGATTTCGTGGTACTGGGCCGCGGCGCGGTCGCCGATTGGGACGACGCGGGCAACTGGCGGCTGCCCGAGGTCGGGCTACCCGTCAGCGCCTATCTCGACGACGCCTATGAACCCGGCTTGCTGACCCGCACGGTATATGAAGCGGTAGCCCTGGCGCGGGCACTCTGATTGCGTCAGGATATTGGGTGGGCGTGTGATGGTCGTCATAGTCCCGCACCCCTAGAGGAACTAGAACAGGGCAACGACAAAAATGTAGTTCCGGGGCCCGGCGGTCGCCCCGGCCGCCAGCCAGCCAACGAAACCCACCAGCAGGAGAAAACCCATGAGTGACCAGAGTTCAGCAGGCGTCGAGCAGAGCGGCTAGTCCGGTGGCGATGCGGCTGCCCGCGGCAGTGCCGGAGCCAGCTCCGGGGCCTATGCCGGGACCTCGCAGTGGGGCGCCAGCGGCGCCGAGGCCGACACCCATTCGCACTCCGGCGCCAGCGCCGGTGCCGGCGGCTATGCTGCCGGTGGCGACGTGACGGATCAGACTTCGATCGGTTCGATCAACGTCAGCTCGTAGCCTTTCGAGCACACCAATACGGCACCCTCGCGGTGCCCCCAGACCCCGCCCTTGTGGCGGGGTCTTCTTTTGAACCCAATTTGCCCCGCGCTCGTGGCGGGGTCCTTTTTTTTGTGCTATTTTGCCGTTTCTAACGGGGGCACAAAGACGGCAGGGAGAACAACGTGCGCGGCTCCAGCCGACGGCGAAGGCCACGTCCCTATAGCGAGCTAACGCCGCCGGTGAATCCCTGGTGGTCGAAGCTGCTGGGCTATAGTGCGACGTTGCTGATACTGGCCGTATTGGCCGCATTTCTTGTTTTTGGCGGCTGGGTCACCTGGCACAGCTAAGGCGATTCCCAGGCGAGACATTCCATCGACTCAAGGACAGCAATGATTCTAGTTCCCCAACTGGAAGACAAACTAACGCTGCCAGCCATCGCGCCGCCGGTGGCCGAATTAATCGGCCGCATGACGGACGAATACGCCGCTGCCCAATGACAGCGCCGTCGACGCTTGCCAACCTGATCACTGCCCAGCCGGCCACCGCCCCGGCCGTGCTCGACCGCGGCCGAACCTTGAGCTATGGCGAGCTCGATGCCATGGCGCGGCGGCTGGCGATGGGGCTGGCTGAACTCGGCCTGAAGCCGGGAGACCGCCTGGCGCTGTGGCTGCCCAACGTGCCGGCCTGGCTGGGGCTGATGCTGGCCTGTGCCCGCCTCGGTGTCATCGTGGTTTCGGTCAACACCCGCTTTCGCAGCGTCGAGGTGGCCGACATCGTCAGCCGCTCAGGCGCCCGGGTGCTGGTGCTGTGGCCGGGCTTCAAGGATATCGATTTTGTTGCCATGCTGGGCGAGATCGGTGAGCGGCTGGCCGCTGTAGAAACCATGGTGCTCTACGACGAGGCCGACGACACGGATCCCGAGGTGCTGGCCCGACTCGATGCCATCCCGGGCGAGAGGAATCTGCTGCGCTACCAGGACCTGGATTCGAACGCGCCCTACGTCGGCGACGCCGAGCCCGACGACGGTTGCGCCATCTTCACCACCTCGGGCACCACCCGGGCGCCCAAATTCGTGTTGCACAGCCAGCGCGGCGTGGTCGAACACGCCCGCATCGTGGCCCCGGCCGTGGGTTTCACGGCGGCCGATGCGATGACCCTGATGGCGCTGCCCTTATGCGGCGTCTTCGGCTTTGGTCTGGCCATGGTGACCCTGGCGGCAGGCCGGCCGATTGTGCTGATGACAGCCTTCGATCCATTGGCTGCCGGAAGTCTGGTACGTGAGCACGTCATCACCCACATGTACGGATCGGATGATCTCTTTCACCAGATCCTGCAAGCGGCGCCCGAGCGGTCCTTCGCCTCGCTGCGGCTTTGCGGCTTCGCTTCCTTCAACGCCGCCTTGACCGACTTCGTACCCGAGGCCGATCGTCAGGACATGACCTGCGCCGGGGTCTATGGCTCCAGCGAGTTGCAGGCCCTGATCAGCTGCCAGCCCCTCGACGGCCCGGCTACGGTGCGCGCCCAGGGCGGCGGCTACGTGCTCGATAGCGCCACCGAGGTGCGGGTCTGCGACGCCGATAGCGGCGAAGAGTTGGCGGTCGGTGAGGCAGGCGAGCTGCAATTCAAGGGCATCGCGGTGTTCAAAGAATACTTCGGCGACACCGAGTCCACCGCGGCGGCTTTCACCGAGGACGGCTTCTTCCGCACCGGCGATCTCGGCCGGCTCGAGCCCGACGGCCGGGTCATCTTCATCTCACGCATCTGCGACGTGCTCCGTCTGGGCGGATTCCTCACCAGCCCGGCCGAGATCGAGGGCCACGTCGAAAGCCACCCCGACATCGGCGAGTGCAAGGTGGTGGGGATCTCGACACCGGCCGGCAACCGCGCGGTGGCCTTCGTAGTACCCAGAGGAGGGACCGAGGTCGACGAGGCGGTGTTGACAGCGCACTGCCACGCCGGCATCGCCAAGTACAAAGTACCGGTGCGTTTTTTCGCGGTTGAAGAATTTCCCTACTCTGTCAGCCCCAACGGCGTAAAACTGCGACGCGGCGAGCTGCGCGATCAGGCGCTGGAGCGTATGGGGTTGGCTTGACTCCGGCCGTTGCCACCGTCCTTGCCCTCGACATCGCCGAGCCGCTGCATTGAACCTAACTTGACCTCTGCCCTATGATTCCGCGTTGAAAGGATGTAAGGTTTCCTTACTTCCTTATCAGTGGAAAATACCATGCTTGCAAAGCTGACGTCCAAGAACCAGCTCACCCTGCCCAAGGCGGTGCTGTCATCGTGTCAGGGGGCGGAGTATTTCGACGTGACGGAGGACAATGGGCGCATTGTACTTGTGCCTGTGCGCCTGAACCGTGCCAATGCCGTGCGTGCAAAACTGGCTGATATGGGCTTGTCGGAAGATGACGTGGCCGACGCAGTGGCTTGGGCGCGCGACGAGGGCAAGTCTGCCTGATGGGCCAGCCGCGCCTTGTTCTCGACACCAACGTTCTGCTTTCGGCCCTGCTGTTCCATGCGGGGTCGCTGTCGTGGCTACGAACAGCCTGGCAGTCGGAAGCCATTTGTCCGCTGGCAAGTCGCGACACAACGGCGGAATTGATTCGGGTTCTATGGTACCCGAAGTTTCGCCTGACGGCTGACGAGCACGAAGACCTGCTGGCCGATTATTTGCCCTGGTGTGAAACGGTCACGATCTCGAAGGTGCCGGAAAACCAGTTCGAAATCCCCGCTTGCCGGGACCCTTTCGACAAGCCTTTCCTCGAGCTGGCCCTAGCCGGCAAGGCTGATGCGCTGGTGACTGGCGACAATGACTTGTTGGCCCTGGCGGAGGTATTCTCTATTCCGATCCTGGCGCCGCGGCAGTTCCAGGATACGTTGCCCTGAAAAGCGCTCCTCTTCCCGAATCTATCTCATCGGTGCCAACGCTTGCGACGAGAGATCCAAGGACAGCCCGATGCGCCTGCGCAGATTGTCGAGATCCGCGCCTTCCGTGCTTTTCTTGCCGGCGCAATAGCGGGCATAGACGCCGTGGACGATGCAGGCGGTTTTCCACCAATTGAAACCGATGTAGTAGTCGAGCAACGAGAGATCGCGCCCGGACTTCTCGGCATATCGTGCCACCAGGTCAGCGCGGCTTGGGAAACCGGGCAAGGCCGTGGCCGCGCCTTCACGATCCTCACCGGGTTCCGCCCATTGGTTTAAGGCGTAGGCAAGGTCAGCCAGCGGATCGCCAAGGGTGGATATCTCCCAGTCGACCACGGCGGCGATTTGGGCGTCAGGGCCGATCAGGCAATTGTGCACACCGTAATCCCCATGAACGACCCGGGCCGAACCTTGGTCCGGGATGTTCCTGCTCAAGAACTCCTGCAACTCGTGGGCGCGTGGGTCGTCGTACTCGGCATCGTCCACCGACGAGGTCCAGGAGCGGAACCAGGTGCGGAGTTGACGTCCGATATAGTCCTCCTTCTTGCCCAGTTCGCCGAGGCCGATCTCATCAGGGTCGAGCTCGTGAAGATCGGCGAGGACGTCGACGAAGGACCAGGCCAAGGTTCGTCGATTGTCCTCGGCAACCCAAGCTTCGGTAGACTCTGAATTGTAAAGTGCGTGACCATCGACCAGCCCCATGACGTAGAACCAGGCGCCGGTAATGTCGGGGCTCTCGCAAAATCCCAGGGCGGGGGCGACAGGCACCGGTGTTCCTCCCAGCGCCGAGATCAGCGCCCACTCGCGGCTCATGTCATGGGCCTTGGGCAGCAACTCGCCTTGGGGTGGGCGACGGATGACGGCAGCGTGGCCCTCGGCGTCGTCGATGCGGTAGGTAAGATTCGAATGCCCGCCTTGCAAGCGAGTCCAAGTGAAGGGTGGTGTCAAACCGGTCACATTGTCGGCGATCCATGCTTCGACTGCGGTGACGTCATAGCCTTCGGGTTTTGATTCCTGTGGGTCCATCGGTCAATTGCTCGTTTTCGGCAACGCTAATCCGGCATTGTCGGGGATTTGCTTACTTTGCGCTATCTATGCGCCTAACAAAAACTCCGGCGCGATTACGACGACATGGGTCCTCACGGGGCTTCAGGCCTGCCGGCGCCGGTAGATCACCGCAGCAGACCACGACGATGGCGGCGTCAACGGTGAAATGCGTCCCTGTCCCCGCATAACATGAAGTAACGCAAGGGCTGTCGAGGGTGCTATTATTGACGTTTCTAAAGATTGAATGACAATACGGCAATAACACACATATATAGAACAAATAAAAGTTACTCTACCGATATTGCTAATCAACCATTAATACTGTGTAGGCTACGAACCTCCCTTTGTTCAAAATGATGGTGGAGGCGAGTCGTGGGAGCAGTTACTAGTGACAGGCGAATTGAAGAATTTTTGAAGTCCTGCAGAACTTCTAAGTCTCTTTCGCGGCATACGATATCCGCTTATGCGCAGGATCTGAATGAATTCTCCAGATTCCGCTCTCTATTCCCAGATGGTCCTACGCTGGGTCCCGACCGAATTCTGAAATACGTCGCCTATTTGCAGGATGACCGGGAACTCATGGTTCAACAGTTTGATGGCGTCGATTATAACAGAATACTTGGGGAGCGAATAAATGCCCATTCGCATAGGATCGTTGCCTGCGTACGGCGCTCCGATCACTTCTAGCAGTACCGCGGTATGCACGTAACGGTGGCCTTGGTCGTATCCTGTACCGTAATTTACAAAGCCGTCCAGCAAATTGGGAATCTTCGCGGATGCGAGGGCCGCCAATTGCTGTGTACTTGGAATACCGACACAACGATGCCCCATACTTTCTATCAATTCTGAAAGTAGAGCGACACTAGCCTCTTCGAGGCACTCAACTCCCGGATCATGGTTGAAGTTGCCCCGAGATTGGTATGAGGAACCTAAGTCAAAGACAAGACCGATTGTACCCATAATTCCTAGTTATGTGCTCTAGTGTTGCAGGGGGAATCAATGAAGGGTAGTATTTCACTTCATTGTGACACCTTCAATAATAGCAGATTTCGGAATCATCTCAACCGCCCATACGTGGGCAAAACCCATGGTTGGGCTAGGGCCAGGAACGGTTTCGGGGGGAGGGCAGGTCAGCGGACCGCCGTGGGGTGGCGACCGCCTTATCCGCTCCCTCCAACGGGCTGCCAGCAAACCACGACAATCGTCGCATCGTCGGCGCCGGCCGAAACGTACGCATGCGCCATGGCGCTATCGAAGTAGATCGAATCGTGGGGGCCCAGCAGGATCGGCTCGCGGTCTTCCAGGTGGACGGTGAGTTCGCCTTCCAGGACAAATACGAATTCCTCACCTGAGTGGCGCACGAAGTCGCTGAACTGGCGTACGTCGTGGGCTTTGATGCGGCCTGTCATGGGCACCATGCGCTTGCCGCGAAGTTCCGTGCAGAGCATTTCGTAGAGGTATTCGTCGGTTTCATGCCGCTCGGCCTGGCCGGCCCGGGTAACCGCCACCGAGCGCTCGGTGAAACAGCGTTCAGGGGCGCCGAAGAGTTCGCCGACGTCGACGTCCAGGCCACGGGCGAGCTGCATGAACTTGTCGTAGGCCAGCGACATGCGGCCACGTTCGACCTTGGAGATGGTGGAAACAGCCAGGCCTGACCGGTTTGCCACCTCGGCCAAGGTCCAGCCGCGCTGCTGGCGCAGCGTGCGAAGGCGCTCGCCGAGCGAAACGCGATCGAAGGAGGCAGCTTCGTTCATGGTTCCGGCAGCCTAGCCAATTTTCCGATACGAAAATAGAACTTTTTCCGATCGGAAAAACGTGGTTTGATAACTTCCACCCGGGTGCTCCGGAAGAGGGCACCGCGGCGGCGGGGGGGGGTTTTTTGACGACTGGGACGGCTACGGGGACCCCGAGGGTCGACTTCGACTTCATCGTTATCGGCGCCGGTATTGCCGGTGCCTCGGCAGGCTATTTCCTGGCTGCCGAGGGCCGGGTGCTGGTGCTGGAGATGGAGGACCAGCCGGGCTACCACAGCACCGGGCGCTCGGCGGCGCTCTTTACCGAGGCCTATGGCAGTGACACCATCCGGGCCCTGGCGCGCGGCGGCAGGGCGTTTTTCGAAAACCCGCCGGCCGGCTTTGCCGACAACCCGCTGCTGACGCCGCGCGGCGCGCTGTTCGTCGGCCGGGCCGAGCAAGCGGCGGCGCTGGCAACCCAGGCCGAGCAGGCGGCAGCACTGGTCGACGGCATCCGGCAACTAGACGCTGCCGAAGCGCAGAAACTGGTGCCGGTGTTGCGCCCTGAATATGCCGCCGGGGCCGTGTTGGAGCCCGGCGCCAGGGACGTCGACGTCCACGCCTTGCATCAGGGATTCCTGCGCGGGTTAAGCAAGCTGGGCGGCGAGGTCGTCAATCGGGCCGAGGTGACCGAACTTGGCCACGACGGACAGTGGACTGTGACCGCCCGGACCGGCAGCTACGGCGCTGGCATCGTCATCAACGCCGCCGGGGCTTGGTGCGATCACGTCGGTGCCCTGGCCGGCGCCCGCCCAATCAGCCTGGTGCCCAAGCGGCGCACGGCGATCCTGTTCGATGCCCCGGCCGGGGCGATGGTCGACGACTGGCCGTTCTGTGTAGATATTGACGAGTCCTTTTATTTCCGGCCCGATGCCGGGCGGTTGATCGGATCGCCGGCCGATGAGACGCCGGTCGAACCCTGCGACGTACAACCCGAGGATATCGATGTGGCCATCGCCGTCGATCGCCTGGAGAGCGCCACCACACTGACCATCGGCCGCATAGAGCGGCGCTGGGCCGGATTGCGTTCGTTCGTCGCCGACAAGACGCCGGTGGTCGGATTCGACGCGGAGGTGGCGGGGTTTTTCTGGCTGGCCGGGCAGGGCGGCTACGGCATCAAGACGTCGCCGGCGCTGGGCCGGCTGACGGCGGCCCTGGCGCTGGGTCGCGAAGTGCCGCAGGATCTCCAGGACTTGGGCGTACGGGCCGAGCAGCTCGCGCCGGCCCGGCTGAGACAGTGAAAGGCAATGCCATGAGCGATGATCTCTGCTACCTGGATGCCACCGAAGTTCTTTCCCGTTACGCTGACAAAAGCCTGTCGCCGGTCGAGATGACCGAGGCGGTGCTCGACCGCATCGATGCCCTAAACCCGGAACTCAACTGTTTCTGCGTCGTCGATGCCGAGCGCGCGCTAGCCCAGGCCCTGGAGTCGGAGGCGCGCTGGGCCAAAGGCGCCCCCGCGGGGCTGGTCGACGGCATCCCGGTTTCGATCAAAGACTTGGTGTTGGCCAAGGGCTGGCCGACGCTCAAGGGCTCGCGCACCATCGATCCCGACCAGGCCTGGGACGAGGACGGCCCGGCCACCGCGCGCTTGCGCGAACACGGCGCGGTCATCCTGGGTAAAACGACGACGCCAGAGTTCGGCTGGAAGGGCGCCACCGACAACACGCTCACCGGTATCACGCGCAATCCCTGGAACCCGGCCAAGACACCCGGCGGCTCGTCTGGCGGAGCCGGAGCGGCGGTGGCGGCCGGACTGGGACCACTGGCCGTGGGTTCGGACGGCGGCGGCTCGATTCGCCTGCCTTGTCACCTAACCGGTCTTTTCGGCATCAAGGCAAGCTTCGGCGTGGTGCCGGCCTATCCCGGCCAGCCGGCGCCGCTGCGCACGTTCAGCCACGTCGGCCCGATGGCCCGCAGCGTCGCCGACGCCACGCTAATGCTGGCTGTCATCAGCGAGCCCGACCACCGCGACTGGCTGGCGCTACGCGATGGCCCGCGAGACTACCGCGGAATTCTGGACGACGGCGTCAAAGATCTGCGCATCGCCTACAGCGCCGATTTCGGCTACGCCCCGGTGAATGCCGAGGTGGCGGAGCTGGTGGCGGCGGCGGCCGGCACCTTCGAGGAGCTGGGGGCCCAGGTCGAGGCCGTTGATCCTGGCTTCGAGGATCCATTCGAAATCTGGATAACCCACTTCCACGCCGCCGCCCCGATTCTGCTGGATCTGATGACCGAAGAGCAGGCGGAACTCATGGAACCCGAACTGAAGAAGCGCTGGACCCGCGAGGCGGCGCCCTCGCTGACCGAGTTCTTTGCAGCCGTGGCGGCGCGCGAGGATCTGGGTCGGCACATGGCCGAATTCCACCGGGACTACGACCTCCTGCTCGCCCCGGTGGCCTCCTCGGCGGCCTTCGACGTGGGTCTCCTGGGACCCGACGAATTCGAGGGCGATCCCCACTCGAGCTGGATCCGCTTCACCCCGCCCTTCAACCTCACCCACCAGCCGGCGGCTTCGGTGCCCTGCGGCTTTACCTCGGACGGCCTGCCGGTGGGTCTCCATATCATCGGGCCCATGTACCGCGACGACCTCGTACTCAGGGCTGCCAAGGCCTACGAAAGGGCCAAGCCGACCTGGCAGCGGCGGCCCGAGTTGGCAGGGTAGGGTAGGGCGCGTGCGGGGGGATACCTGATGGGCTGGATCGTCGTTGCCGCGGGGATGTTGTTCCTGTTTGCCGGAACGGCGTTAGCCTACGTCATCGGCGCCGCTTCGGTGCTGACCTACATCGTCAACGGCAAGGCCGCCTACCTGGCCATCATTCCCCAGCGCATCTTCGCCCAGGTCGACGTCTTCGCTTTCATGGCCATGCCGCTCTTCATCCTCACCGGCGACATCATGAACCGGGTCGGCCTGACGCGGGTGCTGATCGAGTTCTCCATGGCCCTGGTGGGGCGCTTCAAGGGCGGCCTGGGTCACGTCAACATCATGACCAGCGTCTTTTTCGCCGGTATCTCGGGCTCGGCCGTGGCCGATTCGGCGGCGCTCTCCAACACCCTGGTGCCGGCCATGCGCGAGCAGGGTTACACCAACCTCTATGCCAGCGTCATCACCGCCGCCTCATCGATCATCGGACCCATCATTCCGCCCAGCATTATTCTGATTATCTATGGCGCCCTGATGCAGACCTCGATCGCGGCGCTGTTCATCGCCGGCATCGTGCCGGGACTGCTGCTGGCTTTCGCGCTTTTCATCATCAACACCATCTATGCCTACAAGGACGATCACCCCGGCGGCCGGGACGCGGACATCCCGCCCTTCTGGCCCGCCTTTCGCCGCGCCGCGCCTGCGCTTTTGCTGCCCATCATCATCGTCGGCGGCATCATCATCGGCGTCGTCACGCCGACCGAGGCGGCGACGCTGGCCGTCATCACGGCGACGCTGGTGGGCCTCTATTACGGCGAAGTGACGTGGGCCAAGCTCTGGGACTCCTTCCAGCACACCGCCATCCTGACCGGCGCCATCTTCATCATCCTCAGCGCCATCGCCTGTCTGGGCTACATCGCCGGGCTGCTGCAATGGCCGCAGTTGCTCAGCGACCTGGTGGTCGGCGCGGGGCTCTCGGGTCTCGAATACCTTCTCGTCTTGAACGTGATCTTTCTCTTTGCCGGCATGATCATGGACATTCCGGTGGCGCTGACGCTGCTGGTGCCGCTGTTGGCGCCGCTCGCCCTGGCCCAGGGCGTCAACCCAACCCACTTGGGCATCGTGCTTTGTTTCAACCTCTGTATCGGTCTGATCACGCCACCGCTGGGTGGCTGTCTGATCATCGTCTCGACGGTGACGGGCGAAAGCTACTGGCGTATGGCGCGCGCGATCATTCCTTTTGCGCTGGTCGAGATGGCCGTTCTTGTCATCCTGGTTCTGTTTCCCGAGTTGAGTTTGTTTTTGCCGCGCTTGGCCGGCCTTGCGGTAGGCTAAGCGCAAATTCCTGAGAAACCCAAAGGGAGGAAGTCGATGAAAAGATTAGCAATCGGTATGGTCGCCGCGGCGGCCCTGGCGTTCAGCGCCACGGCCCAGGCCGAGATCAAGATCGCCCTGGATTCGCCGCCGGACTTGAACAAATCCGGCACCTACGTCTGGGCCCACAACTTCACCGAGGCCCTGAAAAGGGCTGGTTTGGATGCCAAGGAATATGCCCGCAACTCGCTGGGCGAGGAGGCCGAGAGGCTGGACCAGGTCAGCCAGGGCCTGCTCGAGGTTTCGATGTCGGACGTCAAACAGGCGGGCAAGATCGACAAGATGATCTTCGGCATCTATCTGCCCTACCTGTTCGAGAACATCGCCCACGTCGACCGGGCCGCCGCCACCGGCCTGTTGGACAAGATCAATACCAATCTGGCCAAGAACGGCGTGCGTATTCTGGCCTTGGTGTCGTTGGGACCGGCGGCCGGAATTTTCAACACCAAGAAAGAAATCAAGACCGTCGGCGACATGGCCAGCCTGCGCATGCGGGCGCTCGACGAGCACCAGATCGCGCTTTACAAGACCTGGGGCACGACGGGCACCATCGTTTCCTGGTCGGAGGTGCCGAACGCGCTGCAGACAGGCGTGGCGGACGGCTATTTGAACCCATCCTTCGTGCCCTTGATGTTCGGCCATACCGACTTCATCAAGTTCTTCACCAACGCCCAGCTCATTCCCTCGAGCCGCCTGGCCCTGGTCTCCAACGATTGGTACAACGGTCTCTCGGCCGGCAACCGGGCCAAGGTCGACGGCGCCGCGGCCGAGGCCACCAAGATCAACCGGGCCTGGATCCTCAAGCAGGAAGCGGTGATGCTCAAGGACGTGGCCAAAGCCGGCATCAAAGTGACCGAGCTGACGCCTGCGGCCCGGGCCGAATTCGTCAAGCGTTCGCGCGAAGTTTGGACCAAGGGCGCACTGGAGGCGAGCAAGGCCCAGCTCTGGGTCGAAGCCGCCGACAAGACGCGTTAGGCCGCAAAAACCAATGCGCGGCTCCATCATCTGGCTGAGCGACGAGATCGACCGGCTTTGCCGGGTCAGCGCGGTGGCCTGTTTCGTCGCCATGCTGGTGTTCGTCGCCATCCAGGTGGTGGGCCGCTACATCTTCAACGCACCACCCACGTGGACCGAGGAGCTGGCCCGTTTTTCCATGGTTTGGGGCGGGCTTCTCGGTGCCACTGTGTCCTTCAAGGCGCGGTTCGATCCGGTGCTGATCAAGCCCAAGCTCAGCGAGGGGCCGATCCTGACCTGGGGCAAGACCGTGTTGCGCACGGCCGCGGTGTTGCTGCTGCTGGGACCGGTCTTCTATTACTCCATCTTCGGTCCCGGCCTCAATCCGGCCCGCGGCTTCCTCGGCCGCTCCATCATGCGCACCGCCGATACGCTCGGCTTTCCCATGGTCTACGTCACCATCGCCGTGCCCATCATGGCCGGCATCATCCTTTTTCATTTGCTGGCGCAACATGCCGGCGATCAACGCGAGCCCGCGGGTTTTGGCACCATCGACAAGTCCGATTCCCCATAGATTCCGGAAAAATAATCATGAAAGTCTTCATCGCCTGTCTGGGCACCGAATCGAATACCTTCTCGCCCTTCCCCACGGGGCGCGAGACCTACGCCGAGACCATGCTCTTTCATGGTGACGCCACAAAGCAGGAGGGCTTCATCTTCTCCGAGCCCATGCGCACATGGCGCCGTCTGGCCGAGGCCGGATGCGCCGAGGTGGTGGAATCCATCGGCGCCTTCGCGCAACCCGCCGGGCCCACCGTGCAGGCGCTTTACGAGGAATTCCGGGGCGAGCTCCTGGGCGACCTGGAAGCCGCCATGCCCGTCGATATGGTGCTGATCAGCATGCACGGCGCCATGGTGGCCGATGAGTGCGACGACTGCGAGGGCGATATCCTGGCTCGTGCCCGGGCCATCGTCGGCAGCCAAACGGCCTTGGGCTGCGAGCTCGATCTGCACTGCTCCATCACGCCTGAGATGGTGCAGAACGCCGACGCCATCGTCACCTTCAAGGAATATCCCCACATCGACTTCAATGAGCGCGCCGAGGATCTTTACCAGGTGCTGCTGGGCAAGGCCGAGGGCCGCACCAAGCCGGTCATCGGCACCTGGGACATGCGCATGATCAGCACCTGGCGCACGCCGGTGGAACCGGTGCGCAGTTTCGTCGATGGCATGCAGGCGCTGGAAGGCAAGGACGGCATCCTCTCGGTCTCCTTCGGCCACGGCTTTCCCTGGGGCGATGTCGAGCACGTCACGGCGACCATGCTGGTGATCAGCGACGGCGACCAGGCCAAAGCAGAAAAATTGGCCGAAAAACTGGGCCGCGAGGTCTTCGCCATGCGCCATGAGACCCATCCCCAATTGTCGAGCATGGCCGAGGCTTTCGATGCGGCCGTGGCGGCCAATCACTTCCCGGTGGTGCTGGCCGATGTGGCCGACAATGCCGGCGGCGGTGCACCCTCGGATTCCACTTTCGTGCTGCGCGAGATCCTCGACCGCGGCCTCGAAAACGTGGCTTCCGGGCTTTACTGGGACCCGGTGACGGTGCGCTTTTGCAAGGAAGGCGGCGTCGGCGCTACCCTGGACTTACGCATCGCCGGCAAGTGCGG
>PVBE010284630.1_pt1 | contig 28185 bp, 23 predicted proteins | sample 1631181 | NCBI WGS metagenome assembly PVBE01 (sample SAMN08397723, study PRJNA350692) | Marine metagenome, whole genome shotgun sequencing project. | isolation source: water | place: Pacific Ocean | collected 2012-04
CCGAGGCGCTGGTGGCCACCACTCCGTTGCCGACATTGTCGTGAATATTATTGTCGAAAAGGTCGGCCCAACTGCTTCCTGTCACCACGAAACCGGTTCCCGTGGCTCCGGTGATCTCGTTGCCAGTAAATCGCCCGTATGAGCTTTGGGAGACCGACGCGCCATCCAGCAAATTGTCCGTTACCACCGCCGATCCGCTTCTGAGGACAGAAAGCGTATTGATCGTGCTATCGCCTCGCGCAATCGTGCAGTTCTTGACGACGACGTTCCTCGCTATGACGCCCACCGTGGATGCCGCAGCGCCCGAGCCGGTGATGCTCGCATTGGCGAGGGATTTGCAGTCGAGTGTGACACGGTCCGTCCGCATGGTGACGCTTTCGTCACAAGAGCCGTATACAGTGACAGTGTCGCCAGGCTTTGCTTTGTCCAGCTTCTTTTGGATCGATTTGCCTTTGTAGCATTTCACTTTATGGGTCTTGCCACGATCGTCGTCATCGTCGTCGTCGGCGACCGCCAGGCCACCCATCCCGATTAACAGGACACACATCGAACACATCAGCGCGCGCGCCATTCGCCCGAGCGTCGCCGTTATCGGATTCGGCATGCGGAACGCCGCCATGCTTGCTCCGATCAAGTTTAGTCTGTCGTTCATTTGCTTTCTCCGATTTGCCTTGTGCACAGCGCACGCTTGGCAATCGATCCCGGGAGCTTGGCATTCGAAATCGACGCGGATTGCCTCGGCAATCGGGTCGGCCACGGATTGCCCGGCACGGTGTCGCCGTTATCCGGCCCGCTTCTGTTGACATGACGCCTCGATCTGTCGGAACCTGGGGCCGAGACAACGGGCGGTCCAACGCCCGTATGGGAAGGGGAAGAGATGAAGCCGCCACCGTTCGCCTATGCGCGGCCGGCCACGGTCGACGAGGCCTGCGCGCTGCTCGCCGAGCACGGCGAGGATGCCCGCCTGCTCGCCGGCGGCCAGAGCCTGATGGCAACGCTCAACATGCGGCTGTCGGCGCCCGAGCTGCTGATCGACATCAACCGCATCGACGAGCTCGCCGGCATCTCGCTCGCCGGCGACGCACTCCGCATCGGCGCCATGACGCGCCATGTCGACGTCGAGACCTCGCCCGAGATCGCCCGGCACGCGCCGCTGATCGCCGAGGCCATGCCGCACATCGCCCACGCCGCGATCCGCAACCGGGGAACTTTCGGCGGCTCGATCGCGTTCGCCGATCCGGCGGCCGAGCTGCCGGCCTGTGCCGTCGCGCTCGGCGCGCGCTTCGAGCTGCGCTCCACGGGCGGCACGCGGACCGTCGCGGCGGACGATTTCTTCCACGGCCTCTACGACACCGAGCTCGCACCGGGCGAGATACTGACCACCATCGAGATCCCCGTGATCGCGCCCGGCTACCGCTCCGCCTTCATGGAGCTCGCGCGCCGTCACGGCGACTACGCGATGGTCGGGATCGCCGTCCATGCCAGGCTCGCCGACGGCGTCATCGGCGATGCCCGGCTGGTCTATTTCGCCGCTGGGGAACGGCCCGTCGTCGGCCGCGCCGCCGCCGCCGCGATCGATGGCAAGGCGCCGTCCGACGAGACCTTCGAGGCCGCGGCGGCCGCGCTCGACGGCGACCTCGACCCGCCGTCCGACCTCAACGCCGATCCGGCGACGCGACTTCACCTCGCCCGCGTGCTGACGCGCCGGGCCTTGGCCCAATGGGCGGCCTAGCGGAGGCCATGATGGAAACCGATCTCGACATCACCGTCACCGTCAACGGCGAGCGCACAACGCGCCGGGTGCCGGCGCGGCGCAACCTGGTCGACTTCCTGCGCCAGGACCTCGGGCTCACCGGCAGTCACGTCGGCTGCGAGCACGGGGTGTGCGGGGCGTGCACGGTGCGGCTCGACGGGCAGATCGTGCGCGGTTGCCTGACGCTGGCGGTCCAGGCCGATGGGCTCGAGGTCGAGACCATCGAGGGTGTGTCGGACACCGGCGAGATCGCCGATCTGCAGGAGGCGTTCATCGCGCGCAACGCGCTGCAGTGCGGCTTCTGCACCCCCGGCATGCTGCTGACGGCGGCCGAGCTGCTGGCGCGCGAGAAAGCGCCCGATCGGAAACGCATCCGCGAGTTCCTGTCCGGCAACTACTGCCGCTGCACCGGCTACCAGGCGATCGTCGACGCGGTCGAGACTACCGCCGAAGCGCGCAAGACCGGCGCCGGCTCATGACCTCCGAGACCGGCCGCTGGGTGCTCGACCGGCCGAACAGCTATATCGGCCGCAGTGTACCGAGGCCCAACGTCCGCCGCCTGGCTCAGGGACGTGGCACCTATGTCGACGACATCTTGCTGCCCCGCATGACCCACGCGGCCTTCGTCCGCAGCCCCCATGCGCACGCGCGGATCGATGCCATCGACACCACGAAGGCCAAGGCGGCGCCCGGCGTCGTCGCCGTCGTCACCGGCGCCGAGCTCGCCGAGCACCACACCCCTTGGGTCGGCGTGCTGAGCCATCTCGAAGGGCTCAAATCGGCGCCGCAATACGCCATGCCGATCGATTGCGCGCGCTGGCAGGGCGAGGCGGTCGTCGCGGTGGTCGCCGAGACCCGCGAATTGGCCGAGGACGCCGCCGCCCTGGTCGACATCGCATGGCGGCCGCTCGAGGCGATCACCGACATGGAGACCGCGATCGATCCGACGACGCCGGTGATCCATGCCGAGCTCGGCGACAACCTCGCCTGGCGGCGCGAGCTCGACGTCGGCGACGTCGAGGCCGCGTTTGCCGCATGCGTGGTCGTTGCCGAGGAGACCTTCGAGTTCGGCCGCCATACCGGCGTCACCCTCGAGGCGCGCGCCATCCTCGCCGACTACGATCCGGCGGAAGAGAGCCTCACCGTGCATCACTCGGGCCAAGCGCCGCACATGATGCAGGGCATCTACGCCACCCATTTCGGGCTCGACGATCACAAGGTCCGGGTGATCTGCAAGGACGTCGGCGGCTCGTTCGGCATCAAGGTTCACACGTACGCGGACGAGATGGCGGCGGTCGGGCTCTCGATCCTGCTCAGGCGTCCCGTGAAGTTTGTCGCCGACCGGCTCGAATCCTTCGTCACCGACATCCACGCCCGCGATCACCGAGTGCACGCGCGCATCGGCATGACCAAGGACGGCCGCATCCAGGCGATCGAGATCGACGACCTGACCGGCGTCGGGCCGTACTCGATGTACCCCCGAACCAGCGCCATCGAGGCCAACCAGATCGTCAACATGGTGGGTGGCCCCTATGCGTTCGAGAACTACAAGGCCCGCGCCACGGTGGTCTACCTCAACAAGAACTTGATGTGTCAGTACCGCGCCGTCGGCCATCCGGTCATGTGCGCGGTGACCGAGGGGCTGGTTGACGCCGGCGCGCGGGCGGTCGGCATGGACCCGGCCGAGATCCGCCGCCTCAACGTCCATGCCGATGATGCCTATCCGCTCAAATCGGCCCAAGGCATGCCGTTCGAGAAGCTGTCGCACCAGGCGAGCCTCGACAAGGTGCTCGAGATGATGGACTACGCGGCGCTATGCCGCGAGCGCGACGCGATACGGCAAGATGGCGTGCACCGGGGCATCGGCCTGGCGAGCTTCATCGAGGTGACCAATCCGTCGGCGATGTTCTACGGCGTCGGCGGCGCGCGCATCTCGGCCCAGGACGGCGCCACCTTGCGGCTCGATGCGCGCGGCAACGTGTTCGTCTCGACCGGCGCCACCGAGCAGGGCCAGGGCATGGAGGCGGTTGCCGCCCAGGTCGCCGCCACCGCCGTCGGCGTCGCCATAGAGCGCATCAAGGTGATCACCGGCGATACCGAGCACACGCCCTATGGCGGCGGCACCTGGGGCTCGCGCGCCGCCGGCATCGGCGGCGAGGCGGTGGCCCAGGCCGGCAAGGCCTTGCGCGGGCAGATCCTCGATGCCGCCGGCGTCATGCTTCAGGCCGCGCCGGAAACTCTCGATATCCGGGGTGGCGTCGTGGTCGACGCGGCCGACGGCACCGAGCGCATCGGGCTCGATGAGATCGGGCGCATCTGCTACTTCCGCCCGGACACCCTGCCGCAGGACTTCCAGGCGGAGCTGGTCGCGACGCGCCACTACGTGCCCAAGGACTACCCCTTCGCCTTCACCAATGGGATTCAGGGCAGCTACCTCGAAGTCGATACCGAGACCGGGTTCGTCCGCCTTCTGAATCACTGGTGCGTCGAGGATTGCGGCACCGTAATCAACCCGCAGCTGGTCGACGAGCAGATCCGGGGCGGCATCGTCCAGGGCTTGGGCGGCGCGCTGTGGGAGCACTGCGTCTACGACGACGCGGGCCAGCTGGTGAACGGCACCATGGCGGACTATCTGGTGCCGATGCCGGTCGAGCTTCCCGATATCGAGTGCGCGCACGTGGTCTCGATGACCGCGTCGTCCGAGCTCGGCGCCAAGGGCGCCGGCGAAGCCGGCACGTGCGGCGCGCCGGCGGCGGTGATGAACGCCGTCAACGACGCCCTCGCACCGCTCGGCGCCAAGGTCACCGCGATGCCGATCACGCCCGCGCGGATCCTCGCGGCGCTGGCTCGCGCTTAGCTCAAGCCCCCTTCGGCAGGTCGAACAGGTCGTCGGGCAGGCCGTCGATATACTCGATCACCTCTTCGGTGCCGACGACGTCGGCGTATTTGGCGTTCATGTCGCACAGGTTGATCGCGTGGCTCGCCTCGGAGCGGTCGAAGCAGCCCTCCTCGACCAGTGTGATGCGGTAGTTCTCGGCGAACCCATCGAGCACCGAGGCGCGGACGCAGCCCGACGTGGTCGTCCCCATCATCAGGATCGAATCGGCGTTGAGAGCGTTGAGGAACGAGTTCAGCGGCGTGCCGTGGAAGCCCGACGGCTTGAGCTTCTTGATCACGATGTCCTGCGGCTCGGGGGCGATCTCGGAGTTGATGTCGTTGCCGTCGAGGTTGGTGCCGTGGCCGACGTAGTTCGATTCCCATTCGCTGGTGCGGTTGTTTTTCCACGCCCAAGCGCCGCGGTCCCAGCCGTCGGCGCGCATCGAGCCGGTGGTGTAGATCACCGGCAGGCCCTTGTTGCGCGCGGCGTCGAGCAGCTTCTTGATGTGGCGCATGGATTCCCAGGCGTCCTCGCCGCAGCTGTTGGGCCAGCGCTTGATCGAATCCAGGATCGGCTCGGGCTTGTCGCCGGTGAAGTGGTAGTTGACGTCGATCACGATGACGGCCGGGCGCTCGCCGAAGCCGGCGCGTTGGCCGTAGCCGGCAGCGCCGAACACCTGCTTGTCACGCTCGGTCAGAAATTTGTTCCACACCGGTTCCGCCATGATCTTGCCTCCTCATCAGGGAATTTTCATGATAGGTTGAGTTTCCGCCTAAAGCGTAAGCTGGGCGTGGCCGCGTTGCAAGCCGGCCGACACAGGGAGGAGGCGTCGCATGCCGATCAACAGCCTGAACCACATCAATATCCGCACCGACATGATGGAGGAGACCAAGGACTTCTTCGTCGGCGTCGTCGGCCTGGAGATCGGCGCCCGCCCGCCGTTCGACATCCCCGGCTATTGGCTGTACGCGGGCGATACCGCGATCGTCCACCTGGTGCCGAGCGAGCCCGATAGCCCGCCGCGAACCGATCGCGAGGGCATGGGCAACGGGCTCGACCATATCGGCCTGATGGCGACCGGAGCCGATGACATGAAGGCGATCCTGGCCAGGCGCGGCATCAAGTACTACACCAACCTGGTCGGCGGCGGCCAAATCCTGCAGATTTTCTTCGAGGACCCCAATGGCGTGCTGGTCGAGATCGGCTACGACGCCAAGGCCGAGGGCGTGACCGCGGAGAACTACGAGGCCGTTACTGTCTGAATCCGGGCTGAATCCGGGCTGAGCACACCCCGACGATGAGATACCGCCGGCTTGGCCGCACCGAAATCGAGGTCTCCGAGCTGGTGTTCGGCTGCGGCAACGTGGGCGGGCTGCTGATCCGGGGCGCGCCCGACGACATGCGGAAAGCGGTCCGCCGCGCACTCGACGCCGGCATCAACTGGTTCGACACGGCCGCCGCCTACGGCGACGGTGTCTCCGAGCAATCGCTCGGGCTGCTGCTCGAGGAGATCGAAGAGGCACCCCACGTCTCGACCAAGCTCCGGCTCGATATCGAGCGGCTCGACGACGCCGGCGGCGAGATCGAGCGCCTGATGGCCGACAGCCTCGGCCGCCTCCGGCGCGGCTCCGTGGATCTGGTCCAGCTCCACAACCCGATCGCGGCCGAGACCGGCGGGCGCGGCGCCATCGCGGAGACCGAGCTGACGCGGCCGGGCGGCGTGATCGATGGGCTCGAGCGAATCCGCGACCAAGGCCTCACCCGCTTCATCGGCATGACCGGGCTCGGCGAGGGCGAGAGCTGCCGCCGCATCGCCGAGACGGGCCGCTTCGACACCGCCCAGGTCTACTACAACATGCTGAACCCGAGCGCCGCGCGCGCCATGCCGCCGCGCTGGACCGGCCAGGATTTCTCCGCCCTGCTGGAGGCGTGCCGGGCGCGGGACATGGGCGTCATCGCCATCCGCATCATGGCCGCCGGCATCCTGGCGAGCGATGTTCGCCACGGCCGCGAATCCATGCTGACCACCGATACCGACGTCGCGTCCGAGGAGCGCAAGACCCGCGCGGCGTTCGCCGCCCTCGGCGACGGACACGGGACCCGCGCCCAGGCGGCGATCCGCTTCGTGATGTCCAACCCCGACGTCGCCGCCGCAAATATCGGTATCGCCGAGCCGGCGCAGCTCGATGAATCCCTGCCCGCGGTCGAACTCGGGCCGCTGCCCGAGGACGCGCTGGCACGGCTCGATGCGCTTTACGACAGCGATTTCGACCTCGCCGATTGATCGTTCCGGGAATCGGACTTCGCGCGATCGATCGCGATCGTGGTAACGTCGCCGCGGCGACGGCGCGTCACGGCGGATGGGGAGAACGAGGTTGGCCGACGACACGAAGAATAACAGCACCTCGGTGCGGATCGCCGCCGACATCGGGGGGACGTTCACCGACATCGCCGCGTTCGACGAGGCGACCGGTCGGCTGCAACTGGGCAAGAGCCTGTCGACGCCGGCCAATCTGGTCGACGGCATCGGCGCCGGGATCGCCAAGGCGGGCGCCGACGCCGCCGAGGCCGGGTTGTTCCTGCACGGCTCGACAATCGCCATCAACACCATCCTCGAGCGCACCGGCGCACGGACCGCGCTGGTCATCACCGAGGGCTTCCGCGACATCTATGAGATCGGCCGCATCAACCGGCCGGATTCGTACAATTTGTTCTTCCAGAAGCACGAGCCGCTGGTCGAGCGCGCGCTCCGCTTCGAGATCACCGAACGCCTGTTCGCCGACGGCGAGGTCCACATCGCGCTCGACGAAGCGACGGTCCACCGCGTCGCCGACCGGCTCGAAGCGCTCGATATCGAGGCGACGGCGATCTTGCTGCTCCACTGTTACCGCAACCCGGACCACGAAATGCGGGTCAAAGCGATCCTGGAGGAGCGTTTCCCACACATGTTCGTCTCGGCGAGCCACGAGCTGTCGCAGGAGTACCGCGAGTTCGAGCGCTGCTCGACGGTCGTCGCCAACGCCTATATCGGCCCCAAGGTGAACTCGTACGTCCAGGGCATCCGGGATCATCTCGCGGCGGCGGGCTTCGACGGTTCGTTCATGGTGGTGCAGTCGACCGGCGGGCTCTACGAGGCCGAGCAGGCCCAGACGCAGTGTGTCCGCATGCTGGAATCGGGACCGGCCGCGGGTGTGATCGGTACCAAGGCGCTGTGCGATGCGCTTGGGATCGAGAACGCCATCGCCTTCGACATGGGCGGCACGACGGCCAAGGCGGGGGTGATCTACAAGGGCGAGCCGCTGACCACGGGGGCGGCGCTGTTGGGCGGCTACGAGAAGGCGCTGCCGGTCCAGATCGCCATGATGGACATCTTCGAGGTCGGCACCGGCGGCGGCTCGATCGCGCGCGTCGGCGAGGAGGGCGGCTTGCACGTCGGTCCGCAGAGCGCCGGCGCCGAGCCCGGGCCGGCGTGCTACGGCCTCGGCGGCACCGAGCCCACGGTGACAGATGTCAACCTGTTACTCGGCCGGCTTGGCGCCGATCGCTTCCTCGGCGGCGAGATGACGCTCGATGCCGCCGCCGCCGCCAAGGCGCTCGGCGACAAGATCGCCGGTCCGCTGGAATTGGACCCGACGGCAGCCGCCGACGGGATCCTGCGGATCGCCGCGACCTCAATGTCGCATGCGGTCAAGGGGGTGACGACCGAGCGGGGCCTCGATGCCGGCGACTTCACGCTGGTCGCCTATGGCGGCGCCGGGCCGCTGCATGCATCTTCGGTCGCCGGCGAGATCGGCATGGGCCGCGTGGTGATCCCGCGCGTGCCGGGGGTGTTCTCGTCGTTCGGCATGCTGTTCTCGGACCTGCGCTACGACTACGTGCGCACCTGGTTCACCCGGCTCGACGACGCGCCGTTCGACGAGATCGAGACGGTCTATGCCGAGCTCGAGGACCAGGGACAGGCGGCGATCGCCGCCACCTCGGTCAACGCGAGCGAGATCACCATCGCGCGCGCCGCCGACATGCGCTATGTCGGCCAGGAGCACGCGGTAACCGTGGACCTTCCGATGGCGGTGTTCCAGGGCCGCGACCACGAGGCGATCAAGACACATTTCGACGAGATGCACGAGCTCCGCTACGGCACGTCGGCGCCGGCCGAGCGCGCCGAGATCGTCAGCCTTCGGAGCACCGTGACCGGCATCATGGCGAAGCCGCCGCTCGAACGCGCCGCGGCCGGTGGCGCCGAGCCGCCCGATGCCGCGTTTACCGGGACGCGGTCGGCCTATTTCACCGAGATCGGCGACTTCACCGACACGCCGACCTACGCCCGCGAGGCGCTGCTGGCCGGCAACCGCATCGCCGGCCCGGCGCTGATCGAGGAACACGCCTCGACCACGGTGCTGTTGCCGGGCGATGCGATGACCGTCGATGGGTTCGGCAATCTGGTGATCGAGGTGGCCGGGCGGCGGGCGTAACCGCCGCACCGCGCCGTCAGGGCGCCGGCGTCGACAGGGGCGCGCCGTCGAAATGGGCGCGCATGTTCTCCATGTAGAGCAGGTATTTGGCGTGCGTCGCGTCATCCGCGCTGCCCGAGATGTGCGGCGTCAGAACCACGTTGTCGAGCTCCTTCAGGGCGTCGGGAATGTTGGGCTCGTCGTCGTAGACGTCGACCGCCGCGCCGGCGATGACGCCGTCCTTGAGCACGTCGATCAGCGCCTGCGTGTCGACGATCGAGCCGCGCGCGACGTTGACCAGGAATCCCTCGGGCCCGAGCGCCGTCAGCACGTCGCGGTCGACCAAGTGGCGGGTCTCGGGCCCGCCCGGGCAGCAGACGACAAGAAAGTCTGACTGCCGGGCGAGAGCGGTGAGGGAGTCGTGGTAGGGGTACGAAACATCGTCCTTGGGCCGCGGCCCGTAATACGAAACCGTCATGTCGGACGCCTCGGCGCGCCTGGCGACGGCGCGGCCGATGCGCCCGAGGCCGATGACGCCGAGCGCGTGTCGGCTGATCGTCGGCCGCGCCGTGTCGCGAAACTCTGACCACTGGCCGCCGCGCGCCGCCTGGTCGGCGGCCGGTATGCGCCGCGCCGCGCACATCATCAGGCACATCGCCATGTCGGCGACGCTGTGGGTGTTGGTGCCGGGGCCGTAGGTCACGGCGATATCGCGTCGGCGGGCAGCGGCGACATCGATGTTCTCGTAGCCGGCGCCGAACGAAGACACGATCTCGACATTGTCGAGCCGGTCCATGAGCGCCGCCCCGGCGCCGATCGTACCGTTGGTCAGCATCGCCCGTACCGTCGGGCCGATCCGGTCGAGCACCGGGTCGTCGGCAGCGATGCGGGGGTAGTAGTGAACGGTGAAGTCCTCGGCCAGCCTCTCGGCGTAGCCGTCGGGCATCGGCATGACGATCAACAGCTCGGGTTTCATCGGCGCTCCCTGGATTCAAGCCGGCGCGATCATAACGCTTGGCGGCGGTTTTTGGCAGACCCGGCGATGGGCGATCGTATATGGTGACGGCAAAACCATTCGTTGCCTAAGGAACCCGCCCGACATGTCCGAACCGTTCTGGCGGCGGCCCGTCTACGCGTTGTGCTGCTGCGTCGCCATCGTCCTCATCGCAACCGGCATCCGCCAGAGCTTCGGGCTGTTCGTCAAGCCGATCACCATCGAGATGGGCTGGGGCTTTGGCGTGTTCTCGAGCGCCGTCGCCATCCAGAATCTGATGATCGGCCTCGGCGCGCCGCTCCTCGGCTCGATCGCCGACAGGTGGGGACCGGTCCGCGTCATCGTCATGGCGGCGCTTCTCTATGTCGCCGGCCTCGTGCTGATGTCTCAGTCGGTGACGCCGATGGAGATGCGGCTGAGTGCTGGCTTCCTGATCGGGCTGGGCGTTTCGGGCTGCGGCCTGCCGCTGCTGCTGTCGATCGTCGGGCGGGTTGCTCCGGAGGGCAGGAGGACCATGTGGTTCGGCATCGTCACCGCCGGGGCGACCGCGGGTCAGATGCTGGTGGTGCCGCTCAGCCAGTCTCTGATCGACCTCCATGGTTGGCTGACGACGGTGTTGATTCTGGCGGCGGCGGCGGCGCTGATCATCCCGCTGGCGGCGAGCATGGCGCGCGGCGGCACCGTCGGGATCGACAAGAAAACCCGCCAGAGCCTGGGCCAGGCGCTGCGCGAAGCACGCGGCCACAGGGGCTACATCCTGCTGGTTCTGGGCTTCTACGTCTGCGGCCTCCACGTCCAGTTCATCGCGACGCATCTGCCGAACTTCCTTGCGGACAGCGGCCTCGGCGCCGGGCTCGCGGCAACGGCGATCGCGGTGATCGGGCTGTTCAACATGATCGGCACCTACGTGTCGGGGTATCTGGGCGACAGGCTGCGCAAGAAATATCTTCTCAGCTTTATCTATCTGGCACGCTCGATCGCCATCCTGGCGTTCTTTCAGCTACCGGTCAGCGAGGTCTCGGTGATGATGTTCGCCGCCGCGATCGGCTTGTTGTGGCTGTCGACGGTGCCGTTGACCAGCGGCATCGTTGCCGGCGTGTTCGGCACCCGCTACATGGCGACGCTTTACGGCATCGTGTTCCTGAGCCACCAGCTCGGCAGCTTCACCGGCGTCTGGCTCGGCGGCATCATCCGAGACGCCACCGGGTCCTACGACGCCTTCTGGTGGATTACCGTCGTCTTCGGCATCCTCGCCGCGCTGATCCACTGGCCGATCGACGACCGGCCGGTCGCCCGCCTCGCGGCCGAAAGCGTTTGAGCCGATGACCGCTTTCTGGCGCTCACCCGCCTATGTCCTGGTGGGCGCGACGGTGATTGCGATGATCAGCATCGGCGTGGGCAGGCGTTGGGGCTGTTCAACCTGATCGGCGCATGAAGCTTGAGCTGGCTCGGGATTATTTCCGCAAGCGCGCCCCGCCGAGCCTGATCCACGCGTCTCGCGCGGCTACTTGATGCGCGCTTCCTTGAACAGGACGTGCTTGCGGGCGACCGGATCGTATTTGCGGAACTCGAGCTTCTCGGTCTGGGTCCGCGCGTTCTTCTTGGCCACGTAAAAGTAGCCGGTATCGGCCGTGCTCACGAGCTTGATCAACGTCGTTGTCGGTTTAGCCATGTTCGGTCATCCGCTTGATACTTGGACCCGGTTGAAGGGCAAACATAGTGGCGCAGCGCCGGCTGTCAAGGGCGCGCCCTTGCGTCGTTGCTGGGCCGCTCGGCGACCGCCGGGCGGCCGATGACCAGCGTTCGGGTGTAAAGCCGCCGGTCTTCGAACAGATGGCGAGCGATCTCCATGTCCGCGGCCGGCTCCTTGGCGTGGGGCGGGCACGCGGCGCGCGCCAGCCCGGGATCGGAGCGGCGCGCGAGACGGGCCTTGAGCCGGACCTCCAACAAATCGGTGCCGGCGCCCGGGCTCGCCCCCAGCGCGCCGACCAGCTCGGCCACGTCCTCGGTATCGCCGCTGGTGCAAATCGCCGGAATGATGCCGTGGTCCTGCAGCGCGAAACCGGACGGCGCATGCATGCGCGCCCAGGTCAGCGTCAGCTCGCCGCCGTTGGGCAGCCGGATGATGGTCTGCACCGTTCCCTTGCCGTAGGACGCCGATCCGATCACCACGGCGCGGCCGCGATCGCGCAGCGCCACCGCGACGATCTCGGCGGCCGAGGCGGACTTGCCGTTGACCAGGACCACCAGGGGAACGTCGGGCACCAGCTCGCCCCAGCTCGCGTCGAACTCCTGATAGCTTCTCGGGTGGCGGCCCTTCGTCGAGATCACCGGCCCGTCGGTGAGGAACAGATCGGAGACCGAGACCGCCTGATCCAACAACCCGCCCGGGTTGTTGCGAAGATCGAGCACCACGCCCTGCAGGATCGAGCCCATCTCGCGCTCGGCGCGCGACAGCTCGCGGCTGACGGCGGCGGCGGTGCCTTGATTGAAGCTCGATATCTTCAGGGTCAGGATCTGATCTTTTCGGCTGACGGTCACGGTGGGTGGGATGATCAGGGCGCGGGTGACGACGATCCGAAGCGCCTTCTTGACCTTGGCGCGGCGGACGGCGAGCCGCGCCTTGCTGCCGATCGGGCCGCGCAGCGCGGCGACGACGTCGGTCTGGCCGAGGCCCCGGATCGCCGTGCCGTCGACATGGGTGATGACGTCGCGCGACCGAAGACCGGCGCGCGAGGCCGGCGTGTCGGGGTGGACCTTGTCGACCTGCGTTGCGCCCTTATCGTAACGAATGGTGATCCCGAGGCCGCCGAACCCTTCGCGCATCGCCCGGCTGCGGCGCGCGAGACGCGGGCCGGAGTAGCGCGAGTACCGGTCGAACTCGGACATGACGCCCCGGAACACGGCGTTGGACAGATCGCCGGTGGATTTCTTTCGCAGCTCCGGCGAGGCGGCGCGCGCGGCATCAACCGCCTCGGCGATCACCTGGGCCCAGCCCGACGCGTCGCCGGTTTCGGGGCTCCGCCACCGGGCAGCCGGCATGTCGGCGGCGCTGAGCCGCACCTGCCCGGAATCGCGGGAGATGCTCAGCGACGGGTCGACCTTGGCCAAGCTGTTGAGACCCGCGATCGAGACGCGGCCGAGATTGACGCGGTCGATATAGCGATCGGCGATGTTCTCGTAACCGACTGAGAACAGGCGCTGAGTCGCGGCCGGACCTTCGGTCTCAATCGCCGACGCGCACGAGCCCAGCGCCAGCGCACACATCGCCAGCGCCAGACCGCGCCAAAGGCCCGAGGACCCTGTTGAGCTTCCGTTGAATTTCGCCACCTGGCTCTCCACCCGCCCGACGGCAGCCGACCGGGACGATAGCACGCCTGGGCTCGACACCATACAAGCTTATTCGCGTAGTCTGCCCTGTGCATATTAACTTTTGCTTAAACATATGGGACACGCACACGAGGGCTGCGAGACCGGGCGTTTGTATCAGTCATCCGTCGGAATACGCGCGAACACCAGTCGTCCGGTCATCCGGTCGGCTTCGATCAGGCGCAGCCGGATCGAATCGCCCACCCGCAGCCATTGGCGGCTATGCGTGCCGACGAAACCGCGGCGCTGGGCATCGAAGCGAAAACGCTCGTCGCCGGCCTGCGACAGCGGCAACAGCCCCGAGGCGCCGGTCTCGTCGAGCCGGACGAATATCCCGGACCGGGTGGCGTCGACGATTCGCCCGTCGAACTCGGCGTCGCGCCGGTCGGCCAGGTATTCCGCGCACAGCCGGTCGGCGGCGTCGCGTTCGGCCCGCGCGGCCCGGCGCTCGGTCATCGAGACGTGCTCGGCGACCGCCTCCAGCGCCGCCTCGTCGCCACCCGCCGCGCCGTCGTCGCCGAGACCGAGCGCCGCGATCAGGGCGCGGTGGACCTCGAGGTCGGAATAGCGCCGAATCGGCGAGGTGAAGTGCGCGTAGCTCCTGAGCGCAAGGCCGAAATGCCCGGTATCGCGGGGGCTGTAGACGGCCTGCGCCTGGCTTCGCAGCACCGCGTTCTCGACGATCGGCACCAGCGGCGTGCCCCTGACACGCTCGACGATGCCGCGAAACAAGCGGGGTCGGACAGCCTCGCCCCGGGCCAGGCGAATGTCGAGCGTGGCGAGAATCTCGCGCAGCTCGTCGAGCTTCTCGGGCGCCGGCGAGTCGTGGACCCGGAAGATGCCGCCACGCCCCGGCGCCCTCAGCGTTTCCGCCGCGGCGACGTTGGCGGCGATCATGAACTCCTCGATCAGGCGGTGGCTGTCGAGCGCCCGGCGCAAGCCGATGGACGCGACGGCGCCGTCGGCGGCGAAATCGATCCGGCGCTCGGGAAGATCGAGGTCGATGGTGCCGCGCGCCTCACGCGCCGTCCGGAGAACCCGATAGGCGCCGTCGAGAGGCGCGATCACGCCCGCTGGCGGTGGCGCCTCGTCGTCGGTGCCGTCGTCGCCGTCGATCGCGAGCTGAACCTGGTCGTAGGTCAGCCGCGCCGCCGATCGCATCATCGCGCGAACGAACTGGTGGCGCAGCAGGCGGCCGTTCCGGTCGACCCACAGATGCGTGGCGATACACGGCCTGTCCTCGCCGGGATTGAGTGAGCACCAACCGTTGGACAGCGCCTCGGGCAGCATCGGCGCCACGCGGTCGGGGAAGTAGACCGAATTGCCTCGCTCGCCGGCGCTGCGGTCCAACGCATCGCCCGGACGGACGTACCAGGCGACGTCGGCGATCGCGACCAGCAGGTGCCAGCCGCCGTCATTCTCGGGATCGGCATCGGGCTCGGCCCAAACCGCATCGTCGAAATCGCGCGCATCGGCATCGTCGATCGTCACCAGCGGGATGTCACGCAGGTCGACCCGGCCATCGAGCATCGCCGGTCCCGCGCGGCGCGCCTGATCCTCCGCGTCCGGCGGAAAGGCGATGGGGATGTCGTTCTCGGCGGCGGCGATCAGGCTCGCATATCCGGGTCCGTCGCTGCGTCCGAGGCGCTCGACGATACGCGCCTGGGCCATGCCGTGGCGCCGCCCGGGCAGCGTCACGGCGCGTACGATGTCGCCCGGCCGGGCATTGGCCGCGTCGCCGCGGGCGACCGTAAATTCGCCCTTGATGCGCCGGTTGGTCGGGCGCACGCGGCCATGACCGGCAACCAGGTCGAAGATGCCGATGACCTCTGGCGGCGCCGCATCGAGGCGCCGCACGACACGGGCCTCGTAATCGCCACCGGAGAGCCTCGACAGACGCGCCAGCACGCGGTCGCCGGGCGCGGGCGCCGGTGCGCGTCGGTTCGCGGGCACGAGATAGATGCGCGGCGGCTCGCCGTCGTCGGTCCACGATTGCGGCCGGGCGAGGACGTCGCCGTCATCGTCGACGCCGGTCACCTCGAGGACCGCGACCGGCGGCAGCCCCGAGCGCTGGCTTCCGCGCCGCCGCCCGCCGTGTGCGCCGATGACGCCATCGCGTTCGAGCTCACGGACCACTAATTTAAGCTTCTCCCGGTCGCGGCCGGTGATCCGGAAGGCGCGCGCGATGTCGCGGAAACCGGTTCGCCCCGGGCTTTCGCGGACGAACTCGGCGATCTGCTCGTGCGTGGGAAACGGTGGGGGCTTGCGTCGCTCGGGCACGAAGCCGCCGGCTCCGCGCTCAGGCGTCGACGGTCGCCGCCGCCGCCTTCTTCTTGGTCTTGGTAGCCTTCTTCGCCTTGGCCTTGGCCTTCGGTTTGGCCTTCGCCTTGGGCTTTCCTCCGCCCTTGGCGGCGCGGGCGGCGATTAGCTCGAGCGCTTGTTCGAGTGTGGCGTCGTCCTCGCTCGCGCCCTTGGGAAGCGAGGCGTTGATGCGGCCGTGCTTGACGTAGGGCCCGTAGCGCCCCTTGTTCAGCGTCACCGGCTTGCCGTCGTCGGGATGGTCGCCGAGCGTTCGGATGACCTGCGAGGTACGTCCGCCGCGCTTCGGCGCCTCTTCTATCACGGTCACCGCGCGGTTGAGCCCGATGGTGAGCAGGTCCTCGTCGGGGCCGAGCGAGGTGTAGGCGCTGCCGTGCTTGAGATAGGGCCCGTAGCGGCCGAGGCCGGCGAGGATCATCTCGCCCGAGGTCGGGTGAACGCCAACCTCGCGCGGCAGCGACAAGAGGCCGAGCGCTTGTTCCAGGGTGAGCTCCGCCGGGTCCATGTGCTTGAGCAGCGAGGCGCGCTTGGGCTTCTCCTTTGACTTCTCCTTGGCTTCGCCGAGCTGGACGTAGAGGCCGAATGGGCCCTTGCGCAAAGAGATCATCTCGCCGGTTTCGAGGTCGAGGCCGAGCTCCTTGGGTCCGGCGAGGGCGTCGTCTGGCTCGTCGCCGTTGACCGCGAGCGCCCTGGTATAGCCGCAGTCGGGATAGTTCGAGCAGCCGATGAAGGCGCCGTGACGGCCGAGCTTGAGGCCGAGGCGGCCATTCTCGCAAGCCGCGCAGGCGCGCGGGTTGCCTTCTCCGGTCTCGGGGAAGAAATGGGGCCCGAGGTCCTCGTCCAGCGCATCGAGCACGTTGGTGATCGTCAGCCCGGTGGTGTCGGCGACGGCGGCCGAGAACCCGGTCCAGAAATCGCGCAGCACCGTCCGCCACTCGACCTCGCCGTTGGAGACGTCGTCGAGCCGGTCTTCCAGATCGGCGGTGAAGTTGTACTGGACATAGCGCTCGAAGAAGCCGGAGAGGAACGCCGTGACCACGCGGCCGCGGTCCTCGGGGATGAAGCGGCGGCTCTCGAGGCGGACGTAGTCGCGTTCCTGCAGCACGCTCAGGATCGAGGCGTAGGTCGAGGGCCGGCCGATGCCGAGCTCCTCCATGCGCTTGACCAGGCTCGCCTCGGTGAAGCGCGGCGGCGGCTTGGTGAAGTGCTGCTCCGGTTTGATCTCGCCGGTCGATAGCCCGTCTTTCTCCGAGACGGCGGGCAGGATGCGGTCGCCGTTCTCGTCCTCGGCGTCGTCGCGGCCTTCCTGGTAGAGCTTGAGAAAACCGTCAAACTTGATCACCGAGCCGGTGGCGCGAAGCACGACTTGGCCATCGGGCGCGCCGACGTCGATCGCGACCTGCTCCAGCGTCGCCGATTGCATGGCGCTGGCGACGGTGCGCTTCCAGATCAGCTCGTAGAGCCGGCGCTGGTCGTCGTCGAGGCCGCGCCCGACGTCCTGGGGCCGCAGCGTCACGTCGGTCGGACGGATCGCCTCGTGCGCTTCCTGGGCGTTGCGCGCCTTCGACTTGTAGACATTGGGCCGCTCGGGCACGTAGTCGGGGCCGTAGAGGCGCCCGATCAGGCCGCGCTGGGCGTGGATCGCCTCCTGCGCCATGTTGACGCTGTCGGTCCGCATGTAGGTGATCAGCCCGACCGTCTCGCCGCCGATATCGATACCCTCGTAGAGCCGCTGGGCGGTGCGCATGGTGCGGGTCGCGCCGAAGCCGAGCTTGCGCGACGCCTCCTGCTGCAGGGTCGAGGTGGTGAAGGGCGGCTGTGGATGGCGCTTGACCAGCTTGCGCTCGATCGACGAAACGCTGAACGCGCGCGCCCGGATCGCCTCGACCGCTGCCGTCGCGGCGGCCTCGTCGGCGAGGCCGAAGCGGTCGAGCTTGACGCCGTCGAGATGGGTCAGCCGGGCGGTTAGCTTCTCGCCCCGCTCGGTGGTGAAACCGCTCTCGACGGACCAGTATTCGCGTGGCTTGAAGATCTCGATCTCGGCCTCGCGCTCGCAGATCAGCCTGAGCGCGACCGATTGGACGCGCCCGGCCGAGCGCGAGCCCGGAAGCTTGCGCCACAGCACTGGCGACAGCGTGAAGCCGACCAGATAATCGAGCGCGCGGCGCGCCAAATAGGCGTCGATCAGCTCGCGGTCGAGGGCGCGCGGATGGAGAATCGCGTCGGTTACGGCGTCCTTGGTGATCTCGTGGAAGACGACGCGGGAGACGTCGATGCCGGTGAGCGCCTTCCTTTCGTTCAGCACCTCGCAGACATGCCACGAGATCGCCTCGCCCTCGCGGTCGGGGTCGGTGGCGAGTAGCAGCCGGTCCGCGCCCTTGAGCGCCTTGGCGATGGCCGTGAGGTGCTTTTCCGATTTCTCGTCGACCTGCCAGATCATGTCGAAATCGGAGTCGGGCTTGACCGAGCCGTCCTTGGGCGGCAGGTCGCGCACGTGACCATAGCTCGCCAGCACGGTGTACCCGCTGCCGAGATACTTGTTGATTGTCTTCGCCTTGGCCGGCGATTCGACGACGACGACGTCCATTTTAACTCGTAACTCTTGCGTTTATCCGAGGCTTTCGAGCTCACATCCTGACGATGGAATGGTTTTCACATCCTTTACGCCACGAACGAAACCCGGTTGCCAGACTGGCGCTCGACCCTGCCAGCGAGCTCGAACTCGAGCAGCACGGTCAACACGACTTTGGCAGACAATTGGCACTCGCGAACCAGTTCGTCAACCGTTACCGGGGTCGCGCCGAGCTGTTCTTCGAGAATGGCCCGCGCCTCGGCAAGCTCTGAATCGTCCGCTGCCGGCGCGGTTTCGTCGTCGAATTCGAAGGCGCCGGGCGGCGGTTTTCGTGGCGCCAGCGGCCCTTTTAGCGACTCGATCACGTCGCCCGCCGACTGGATCAGCGTCGCGCCGCCGCGAATCAGCTCGTTGGGTCCGCGGGCGCGTGGATCGAGCGGCGAGCCCGGCACGGCGAACACCTCGCGCCCTTGCTCGAGCGCCATCCGGGCAGTGATCAGCGAGCCCGACCGGGGCGCGGCCTCGACAACGACCACGCCGAGCGCGAGCCCCGAGATCAGCCGGTTACGGGGCGGGAAATGCCCCGCCGTCGGCACTGTTCCGGGCGGCTGTTCCGAGACCGCCGCGCCCCGCGCCCGGATATCGTCGAACAGCGCGGCGTTCTCCGGCGGGTAGACCGAATCGAGCCCGCCCGCCATGACCGCGACGGTCCCGGTGGCGAGCGATCCGTCATGGGCGGCGGTGTCGATGCCGCGCGCGAGACCCGAGACGACCGAGAACGCGGCCTCTCCCAGATCCGCGGCGAGCTGGCGCGCGAACCGGCGTCCCGCGGCCGAGGCGTTGCGCGCGCCGACCATGGCGACGGCGGGCCGGTGCAGCACATCGAGCTTACCCGCCATGGTGATCACCGGCGGCGGGTCGGGAATCGCGGCGAGGAACTCCGGATAGTCCGGCTCGCACCAAGCGATCGGCCGCGCGCCGGCCCGCTCGATCGCCTCGACTTCGGTTTCGGCAATCTCGCGCGGTGCGAGCCGAATGGCTTTCTTACGGCCGCCACGCGCCGCCATCTCCGGAACGCCGTCGATCGCCGCCGCCACCGAGCCGAAATGGCCAAGCAGCCGAAAGAACGTCCTGGGGCCGATATTCTCGCTGCGGATCAGCCGCAGCCAGTCGACGCGCTCTTCATCTGTCAGTCGTGTGCGTTCGGCTTCCATAACCTGATACTATAAGAAACTCTTATTGTTATCAACGAGGGGTTGTTGATCTGATTCGGCGGGTGGAAATTCGATGATCGTCGTCTCTACGGCCGTTACCGATGGTGACGGCGCAGGAACCGCCACACCTCATCCGTCGCGTCGATGTCGCGGCTGATGCGCCCGACCAGCCAGCGCGGCCGGCGAAGCGTGGCGCCGGGCCAGCCGTGGCCGCCGCCGTCGATGCGGAGCAGCGCCACCTCGCCGCCGTCACGGCATTCGCGGTGGATCTCTTCGCTCACCCTGGTCCCGTCACCGGGATCGACATCGCGTCTGTCGCGGCGCGCGGGAGGTGAGGCGCAGCCGTTGCGCTCGGCCAGGAACGCCGTCGTGCGGGGCGTCGACCAGACCCGGCCCAAGCGGCGGCGCAAGAACCGGACGTCGCCGCCGTCATAGGGCATCAGCTCGTCCTCGGTGCCGTTGATCATCAACACCGGGACCGGCCGCGACGGCCGGCAGCGCGAGCCCAGATCCGCCGGCATCGAGGCGACGACGACCGCCGCCGCGGCGATCAGATCGGCCGCCTCGCAAACCAGCCTGAGCGACATCATGCCGCCGTTGGAGACGCCGGTGACGTATATGCGCCGGTGATCGATCGCATGGCGGGCACCGATGCGCGCGACCAGCGCACGGATGAACGCGACGTCGTCGAGGTTCTCGCGGTGGGCGCGGTAGGGCGCGCCGCCGCGGCCGTCGTTCCAGTTGCGCTCGACGGCATCGGGGAACACCGCGATGAGGCCCTCGCGATCGGCCAATCGGTCGAGCCCGAGACCATAGCGCTCGCTCATGTGGCGGCCCGATCCGCCGCCGCCGTGAAGCGCGACCAGCAGCGGCCTCGGGGTCGTGAGGCGCGGCGGAACGTGGACGACATAGCTGCGCTCGATGCCGCCGACGACGATGGTTTCGGAAACGGCCGACGCCGAACCCGGTGCTTTGGCCGCGCATCCCGCGAGCAGGATCGCGGGCGCGAGGCACATCAGGGGGCGAATCATGGCCCGAGGCTAGGCGAACCCGGGTAAACGGAACGTGAAAGCACCCGCTCAGGCGACGTGATCACCGCGCTTGCGGACGAACTGGATCAGCTTGCGCTCCATGGCGTTGAACGCATCGCGGATGGCGACGGCGATGTCCTCGTGGGCGTGATTGGCCTGCCCGCCGGGATGGACGAACAGCTCGCCGCCCGGAACCACCAGGTCGATCCGCACGTCGTAGAGCTTTCCCTTGCGGTGGTGGCGGTGCGGCGCTTCCAGCACCACCCGGCAGTCGGTGATCCGGTTGTGGTGGTGTTCGAGGCGCCGGGCGCGCTCGCGGACCTGATGGTCGGCCGCGGGCGAGGACGGGAATCCCTTGAATGTGATCTGGATCGGGAAGGTCATGGTGGTTGCCTCCTGATTGGTCGATCCCACCAAGACCCTATACTCTCCGAGGAGCCAGGCCCTTAACCTGGATAAACAGCCCTCGTCGGCGAATTTTCCGCACCCAGGCACTTGACCGGCCGCACGGCAGCGGGGAAGCTCTGGCCACCGCAATTCGGGGAGGATCATGAAGGCCGCAGCGTTCGAGTATGTCCGTGTTGCCGACGTCGAGGAGACGGTTCGCGCGCTGGCTAGCGCCGACGGCGGGACAGAGCACAAGATCATCGCCGGCGGCCAGACCCTGGTGCCGCTGATGGCCATGCGGCTCGCCCGGCCGGCATTGCTTATCGACATCAACGACGTCGCCGAGCTCCGGGGTATCGCGCGCGACGATAGCGGCCTGGTGATCAAGGCCTGCACCCGGCAATGCGATGTCTTGGCCGATCCGCTGGTCGCCGAGACCGCGCCTCTGCTCGCCAAGGCGCTGCCCTTCGTCGGCCACATTCAGACCCGCAACCGGGGCACCGTCGGCGGCTCGATCGCCCACGGCGACCCGTCGGCCGAGATCCCGCTGGTCGCCCTGGTGCTGGACGCGACGCTCGGCGTTCGCGGCCCGGCCGGCGAGGCGAGCCGTCCGATCGACGGGTTCTTCGAGGCGCCGATGATGACCGCGCTGGCGCCCGACGAGTGTCTGGTCGAGATCCGATTCCCGGAATGGCGCGGATCGGGCCGCGCCGGCACCGGATTCCACGAGGTGGCGAGCCGGGCCGGCGATTTCGCCATTGTCGCGGCGGCGGCACAGGTCGCGCTCGACGGCGACGGCGTGTGCCGGCGCGCGGCGCTCGGCGTCGGCGGGGTCGGGCCGACGCCGATCAGGCTCGGCGCCGTGGAGGACACGCTGGTCGGCGCCCGTCTCGATGCCGAAGCGATCGATGCCGCGGTCGAGCTGATCGACGATGCGATCGAGCCCGATTCCGACCTGCACGCCAGCGCCGGCTACCGCCGGCGGGTCAGCCGCGCGTTGCTGCGGCGCGCCGTGCTCGACGCGGCGGCGGAGGCTGGCGCATGAAGCGGACCGATATCACGCTGACGGTCAACGGCCGCACCCGCGCGGTCTCGGTGGCGCCCCGCATGACGCTGGTCGACTGCCTGCGCGACGAGCTCGCGCTGACCGGCACCCATGTCGGCTGCGAGCACGGCATCTGCGGCGCATGCTCGGTGTTGCTCGACGGCGCCCCCGTGCGGTCGTGTTTGATATACGCGGTCCAGGCCGAGGGCCACGATGTGACGACGGTCGAGGGCTTGCAGGACGGCGACGGCGCGCTGTCGGTGATCCAGGACAGTTTCTGGGAAAACCATGCCATGCAGTGCGGCTACTGCACGCCCGGCATGCTGATCGCCGGCCAGGCGCTGCTCGCCAAGAACCCGGACCCGACCGAAGCCGAGATCCGCGACGCGATCGGCGGCAATCTGTGCCGCTGCACCGGCTATCAGCAGATCGTCGAGGCGATCGCCGACGCCGCCCGGCGCCGGCGCGAGGGGGCGGGGCCATGACCGACGGCCACGCCCACGGCAGCAACTACCGCTACGTCTCGCGCAAGCGGCGCACCAAGGAAGACGGGCGGTTTATCACCGGGCGCGGCAACTTCGTCGCCGACGTGCGCATAGCGGGGCTCAAGCACGTCGCCGTGGTGACCAGCCCGCATCCGCGGGCCAACATCCGCTCGATCGATGCGCAGGCGGCGCTGGCCCAACCCGGGGTGATCGCGGTACTGACGGGCGACGAGCTCGCCGCCAACACGACGCAGATGTTCCACGGGCTCGATTTGCCCAACGTGCGCTGGTATCCGCTCGCCGTCGGCATGACGCGCTACGCCGGTGAGTGGGTCGCGGCCGTGGTCGCGGACTCGCGCTACGAGGCGGAGGATGGCGCCGAGCTGGTCGAGGTCGACTACGAGTCGCTGCCCGCCGCCGTCGACAGCGAACGGGTGATCGAGCCGGACGCGCCGCTGGTCCATCCCGATCACGGCTCGAACCTGTTATTTCGGGGCACGTTCACCTGGGGGCCAGTGGCCGACGACTTCGCCGCCGCCGAGCATACGCTGAGCTATCGCGCGCGCTGGGGGCGAAGCTCGACGGTGCCGATCGAGACCTTCGGCGTCGCCGCCAGGTGGGATCCCGCGACCGAGATCCTCGACGTCTGGGCCTCGATCCAGATGCCCAACTATCAGGAGCAGATCGGCAACGCGCTGCGCCTGCCGCACAACGCCGTCCGGGTCCACAACGACGTCGACGTCGGCGGCTCCTACGGCGTCAAGCGCGGCATCAAGCACACCGTGCTGGTCGGCTACCTGGCGCGCAAGCTGGGCATGCCGGTGCGCTTCATCGAGGACCGGCTCGACAACATGTCGGGCGGCGACGCGCACGGGCCCGACCGCATCTTCGACGTCACGCTGGCGTTCGAGGCCGACGGGCTGATCCGGTCGATGAAGATCCGCGCGCTCGACGACGTTGGCGCCTATCCGGGCCGCGCGCCGCTGCAGCTCGGCAAGCCGATCACCGCCATCGTCGGGCCGTACCGCATCAGCTCGGTCGAGTACGAGGCGATCTCGGTGACGTCCAACAAGACCGGCCAGGTGCCGGTGCGCGGCTTCGGCCAGTCGCCGACCAACTTCGCGCTCGAGACCGGGATCGAGCACGTCGCGCGGTTCCTCGGCATGGACCGGCTCGCTCTGCGCCGGCGCAACTTCATCGGCAAGGACGAGTTCCCGTGGCGCATCCCGTCGGGCACCGAATACGATTCGGGCGACTACGACACGGTGCTCGACAAGGTGCTCGAGCTCGCCGACTACGACCGCTTGATCGAGCGTCGCGACGCGCTCAGGCGTGACGGGCGGCTCGCCGGCATCGGCGTCGCGACCTGCCTCGAGCCCGGCGGCGGCAACAACATTTTCGAGTTCCTGTTCAACGACAAGCTCCAGATCACCACGTTCGTCGAATCGTGCCTGCTGCGTGTCGACAGCCAAGGCAAGATCACCGCGTCCATGAGCACCACCACCTCGGGCCAGGGCCACGAGACGCTGGTTTCCACCATCGCCGGCGAGGAGCTCGAGCGCGATCCCGACGACATCCGCGTCGTCCACGCCGATTCGCTCGATGCGCTGCCGACCCGCAGCCCGGTCGCAAGCCGGATGGCGATCGTGCTCGGCTCGGCGACGTCCGAGGCGGCGCGCAAGATCAAGGACCAGATGATCGCCATCGCGGCGCACAATCTCGACGTCGCGCCCGGCGATATCGAATACGACGACGGCGAGTTCGCCGTCCACGGCGCGCCCGAGAAGAAGATGACGTGGGACGCGATCGCCTTCATCGCCCACCGCCAGTTCCACAAGATGCCGCCCGGCCAGGAGGCGTGTCTGCAGGCGTTCTCGGTCAAGCAGGTGCCGGGCGCCGGCGCGCTGCCCAACGACAAGGGCGAGGTGCAGATGTATCCCTGCTTCTCGTTCCAGGCGCACGTGCCGCTGGTCGAGATCGATCCCGAGACCGGCAAGGTGACGCTGCTGGACTACGCCATCGCGCATTACTGCGGCACCGTGATCAACCCCGATATCGTGCGCGGCATGATCATGGGCGGCATCGCCCACGGCATCGGCGCGGCGCTCTATGAGAAGTTCGAGTACGACGCCGACGGCCAGCACCTGTCGGGTACGTTCATGGACTACTTGCTGCCGTCGGCGCACGAGATCCCGACGCTGCGCGACGTCGAGCATTGCACGCCCTCGCCGCGCACATCGCTCGGCCAGAAGGGCTCGGGCGAGGGCGGCTATCTGGGCGCGCCGGCGGCGGTGGCGAGCGCGGTCAACGACGCGCTTCAGCCGCTCGGCATCGCGATCGACGAGCTGCCGCTTCGCGTCAAGGACATCGAGGCGGCGATCCACGCGCGCCGGCAAACGGAGCCCAACGAATGATCATCGACACCCACGCCCACTACGCGCCGCAAGCCATGCTGGACGCGCTGATCGCCCGGGCCGGCGAGTTTCCCAACGTCGAGCTGATGCACGAGGGCGACGCCTACAAGCTCGCCTTCGCCGGTGGCGCGCCGACCCGGCCGATCAGCCCGAAACTGCGCGACGCCGAGGCGCGCCATGCCTGGATGAGCGAGAACGGCATCGACATCCAAGTTTGCGGCGGCTGGCTCGACAGCTTCGGCTACGAGGTGCCGGCGGACGAGGGCGCGGCGTGGAGCCGGTTCCTCAACGAGCATTTGTTCGGCGCGTGCGACGGCGATGGCGGTCTCGCGCCCCTGGCGACGGTGCCGCTGCAATCGGGCAAGCTCGCCGCCGAGGTGTTGCGCGAGGCGATCGCGGCCGGCTTTGCGGGCGCCATGATCGGCACCCAGCCCAAGGGAGGCGACGGCAATCTCGACGATGCCGACCTCGATCCGTTCTGGGAGGCGGCGTCCGAGCTCGGCGCGACGATCTACCTGCACCCGATGTTCGGCTGCGGCGATCCCCGCCTCTTGGACTACGACATGATCAACGCCGTCGGGCGCGGCGTCGACACCACGACGGCGATCGCCAGGATGCTGTTCGCGGGTCATTTCACGCGCTATGCCGGCATGACCATGGTGCTGTCACACGGCGGCGGCGCGCTGCCCTACATGCTGGGCCGGCTCGAGCGCAACCACGCGATCCATCCCGACTACGCCGACCCCAAGGCCGAGTTCGACAAGCTTTATTTCGACACCGTGCTGTTCGATTCAAGGGCGCTCCGCTTCCTGTGCGACACGGTCGGCGCATCGCGAGTGGTGCTGGGCTCCGACTATCCGTTCCCGATCGGCGACCCATCGCCGTGCAAGGTCGTCCACGACGCCGGGCTCACCGAGATCGATACCAGCTCGATCCTGGGCGACACGGCAGCCCGGCTGTTTCGCCTGGAGGGTTGAGCGCACGCCGCCGGAACATGCCTGCGGGCTCGGCTGGCCGATCCTATGAGCGAGGCTGCGGACATCGTAGCCCTTGGCGACCGGCAACTCGGCCAGATATCCGCCGTCCCGGCCGGCCCGTGATTGTGACCGCGTCCGTACAGCGCCCTGGTCGGCTTCTGTCGCGTGGTGGGGCGAAGCCTCGCAATGTACGTTTCAACCAACGGCCGTTGTTCGCATCATGCGGCAAGCGCGGGCCGGGAGGAACCAGACATGAAGCGTTGCGCGATCATCGACGACTGCCAGGAATGCGCGCTCGAGATGGCGGACTGGGCCGCGCTCGGCGACGACGTCGAGGTCACGGCGTTCAAGGAGCATTGGGCCGACGAGGACGAGGTGGCGCGCCGTCTCGCCGAGTTCGAGATCGTCTGCGTCATGCGCGAACGCACGCCTTTTCCCGGCTCGCTGGTCGCCAAGCTGCCCAAGCTCGAGCTCCTGCTGACCAGCGGCATGCGCAACTTCTCGATCGACCTGGCGGCGGCCAGGGATCACGGCGTCGTGGTCTGCGGCACGCCGTCGCTCGGTTATCCGACGGCCGAGCTGACCTGGGGGCTGATCCTCGGCCTCGCCCGCCACATCCCGCTCGAGGACCGCTCGACCCGGCTCGGATCGTGGCAGCGGACGGTCGGCACCTGCGTCCAGGGCAACACGCTCGGCGTTCTCGGCCTCGGCCGGCTCGGCGGCCAGGTCGCCACCGTCGGCAAGGCGTTCGGCATGGAGGTCATCGCCTGGAGCCAGAACCTGACGGACGAGCGCTGCGCCGAAATCGGCGCGACGCGGGTCGACAAGGACGAGTTGTTCGCGCGCGCCGACGTTCTCACCATCCACCTGATCCTTTCGGAGCGCACCCGCGGCCTGGTCCAGGCCGCCGATCTCGCGCGCCTCAAGCCGTCGGCCTATTTCGTCAACACGTCGCGTGGGCCCATCGTCGACGAGGCGGCGCTGATCGAGGTGCTGGAGCAGAACCGCATCGCCGGCGCCGCGCTCGACGTCTACGACGTCGAGCCGCTGCCGCTCGACCATCCGTTCCGGCGCCTCGAGAACACGGTGATCACGCCCCATCTCGGCTATGTCAGCGTCGAGAACTACCGGGGCTTCTACGGCGCGATGGTCGACGACATCGGCGCCTGGCTCACCGGCGCGCCGATCAACGTGATGAACGCGGGTTAACCCGCCTCGTCGATCTTGGCGGCGATGTTGTTGCGCATCTTGTTGAGGAGTCGAAACGCGTCCTGGACCTCCTCACGGCTCAAGCCCTCGGTTGCGATGTGGTTCAGGTCGAGCACGCCCGGCACCAAATCGTCCTTGAGCGCGCGGCCCTTGTCGGTCAGGAAGATGTTGATGGTACGCCGGTCCTGCGCGTTGCGGATCCGCTCGATCAGGCCATTGCGCTCCAACAGGCGGAGCGCCGAGACCATCGTCGGCTCGGTGGTGCGTACGCGCCGCGACAGCTCGCGCTGGCTCAGGCCTTCCTCCTCCCACAGCGCGCGCAGGAAGAACCACTGGCCGGGCGTGACATTGTAGGGCTGTAGCCGGTTCCTGAGATACTTGGCGAACGTCAGATGGGTCGCGCGAATGACGTAGCCGACGCTGTTCTCCGCCCGGTAGCGCGACGTGTCGGTGGACGATTTCGATGGTTCGGGTTCTTTTGAAATGGCGTCCTCCCGTCTTGCAATCGGCGCCCCGGCGTCAGGGCAGGAAGTCCCGCGGGTCGACGTCGTCGTAGTTGAGCGGTCGGGCGCGCTCGAAACTGGCGCGAGCCGTCATCTGCGCGAGCGCAGGAAGACGTTGTATAACCATGCGATCAACAGGCCGGCGACGAACCCGTCGACGAACGCCCACACCGCGCCGGCGATGGCGCCGACGAAGGACGGCATGTAGCCGATGAACAAATGCGACAGCACCGCCACGACCGGGACGCCCCAATCGAACAGCCCGGCCGCGATGGCGAGCACGAAGACGAAGATCGCGGCGGTGATCCCGGTGGCCAAGCCAAAGCTGATGACGCCCAACGACGCCTTTTGCGGCCTTCGCGTAACGTGGGATTCCTGATCCATCCTGTTCATCTATGCCATTGGATTTTTCAGACCCGCGACAGCGCACGATCGGCGTGCCACGAGCTCGCCACGGTTCCTTGCGATATCATCGCCACGACTTATAACCCCGCATTGCCCAGATGACTTTGTGATTTGACGACTGCACGCCCGGATTCTGGTATAAGAATCATGACGTTATAGGTGGATTTGGGGTGTTGATA